>Ga0123342_1002250_pt1 | contig 32154 bp, 13 predicted proteins | sample Turbeawhitnodule_FD_89960 | JGI IMG/M metagenome (GOLD analysis project Ga0123342, IMG submission 89960) | Root nodule microbial communities of legume samples collected from Mexico - Turtle bean Mexico white nodule | ecosystem: Host-associated > Plants > Roots > Nodule | place: Mexico: Nepantla... | reverse complement strand
TTGTCTTTATTTCCTTCCTTAAGTAGATTGTAAAACAGTCTATAAATAGAGACTGTAATCACATTTGTAAGATACATCAGAAATACATTCCTTCTTCTATTTCTTTCTATTCCTTTCAACTTGATTGATTCAATCATTGACTGAATAAGTCATAGAAGTTATCTATTTTAAAATATTGGACAAGAAAAGTAACCTGATGCCTTAAGAGAGGAACTGCCAACAACCCTTCTGGTAGATTAAGTTCTGACTTTGGCTGAGATAGATCCTACAATGAACCACTGAAGAGTTAAGTGCAGTGGCAGAAGAATATTTTCATATCTGCCAACAGCTACAAAGGATAAAAACCATAAAATAAAGGAGCCAACCTGCAATGCAACTCGTAATATATTACGCTCATCACATGCCTTCAGCTTAGTACTTCCAACCATGTAAGACTGAGGATTGGCATATCCAGAAGATTGAGAAATACTAGAGAAATTCCCAGTGATTGTAGATCGACTTGTCGGAGCAGGATGACTGATGTCTTCAATAATGCAAACATCAGGGTCTTCCTCAACATGGAAATTCTTAATTTTTCCTTTTGAAAGATGAGAATCAACAAGTTTATGTTGAACTCCTCCTTCTCTCTTAACAGAACCAAACTGCTTCTCACTGGTGATTAGTGCATGGGCATGGGGCAAAGATATATTTGCAGCTTGTAAATTCAAATTGTCCACATTTCCTTGAAAACTAGCAATTCCACCATTGCTATCTTGATTTTGATTGGATATCCCAGGTATAACTGCATAATTATCTTCAATCTCAAAAAATTGGTAAGCCTGACACCCTACAGAAGAAAAAATACCAGGTGTTTGTTTCACAGATTGGCCTACATTGAACTTAGCATCCTCACAGTGGAAATTGTTTTGGTAATGGTCTCCATATGGCATGTATGAATCACAAGCTGAAAGAGACAGTGATGACATGTCATCAAAATTACCTTTACTAGAATGAAAAGATGGATAAACATTATCACTTAAATCTAGAAAAGACATCCACCCAGTAGTGTTTGAGGGCATGCCACTACTCATACATGTAATATCAGAATTTAAATCCACATTTTTGGCCTTCATGTTATTCATCATTTCGTCATCTGGCAATTGAGAGCAAAAACCATTTGGCAAAATACGAAGAGAAGAGTCAGCAATAAAGGGTCCATTATGCATTCCCTTGTAATAAGTTGAAGATCCATGGTAGTCAATGAAATCACTTGAAGCATGGGAACCTTGACCAATAGTAGAATCAGATGAAGTTGCAACATGCAAAGATATATCAGCATCCATAAACGCTTCAAAAGATGTACACGAATCATTTTCCTGTTGTCCAGAAACTCCTCCAATAGTGTCTTCAACGTATCCTTCAATATTTACATCATCATTGTCAACGATAGAACTGATTGAAGTATCTACAAGTAAAAAATATAATCAGATTGTTGCCCAATTTTCAAATATACAATGGTCTAAAGTAAAATTTTGAGATTCTTCACAACCATATCCAAGAGAATATTTCACATACTTTCAAATTCAACATCCTCTCGCAAATACTTGAATTGGATCTCATTTTCACCATTCCACGGACTTGGATTCAAATTATCTCCACAAATTGATATATTTTTTGACTGTGCCTCAGGTAAACTTGATTCCGCACTACAAGCAGGCACCTCATGTTTAGAGACTCTGGTCTTTTCTGTGCAGAAAACCTCATCACTTTCACCCTGGGAGAGTGAGTTACTGAGATTACCAGGAAATGCATTTGGGGAGGAGCAAGCCTGAGATCGAGGTCCCTGGTTTTCAGGTTCACAATCAAGCCAAGAATTTGCTACAGAATCAGATACACCAACTGAACCTCTGACACCAGAATCTGACGCATCCGAGCAGAATGGAGAAAAACTGGTGACTGAATCTGTAAAGCCCAACCTAGAAAATTGTGGTTCTTCTAACACTTGAGACCCTAATGAACATGAAAAGATATTACATCCATGATTAATAATTAACTCGAGAACCATAATGTCTAGTTCTCCTCATTGAAAGCCAATTGAAACCAAAGCATATAAGAAGTCATATAACACGAAAAAACACAGATATGTACATACCATTTTGTATCTGAAATGTGTCATGAGTTCCAGATTCACTGGGTGAAACATTTTTTGATGAAGAATCCTCGGGAAATTTCTGTTAGGACATAAAATAAAAAGGTATAAGGATAATATCAAGCATACAAAGGCAAGGAGGCAGATGAAAAAAATTAGATGATCATTTCAATTTTCTTTTCAAATAAACAAAAATTGAAATAAAAAAAAATGCCCTATTATTTTTGTATATATAGTGACAGACAGATAATAGAGCTTCCCAAACTCCAAGCAGAACACCAAACCTCTGTCTTTATCTTTATTAGAACTAAAACACAACCCCACTCCTCAACATGAAAACAACAACAAAGCCATATCCCACTAAGTGAGGTCAGTTATATGAATCACACCATCTGCAAAATAGATTTAACAGCATAGCAGCACAGTAAGAAAAACAAATACCCCTCATTGTTTTGGAAAGAAATTTAAAAAATAAAAACTTTAAAATAATGTACAACTCTTTATCTTCTTAACAGCATAATACAGAAGAAATATGTCCTAGTATCCAAAATGCCGAACTTAACAGAAACATATACATGACCCAAGTCCAAGACAAAATGACACATTTTTCAATAGCAACGATAACTACATTGGTTAGTTATCATTTTTAAAATGTAAGAAATGGTTTTTTAGATGATTGGAGGGTAGACCTTCACACTTTAAGTGGAACTAAGTGACGCAGCAACAGAATAACTGACACGTCACTAGCATTTCTCATTGTCAAGTGAATGTGAATATAGCATACAGAAGCAATGAACTTCAAAAACTAAATAAATAATAACGTGCGCTAAACATTATTTTCTTAGAATCACTTCAAAGCTACTTACCACACCCCTTGCATGAATAGACCTTCTTTTTTTTCTTTTACAAAAATCATTCCTAGGCACACAAATCTCATGTTTTCCGAGGACAAATTTGTCATGTTAATAACCATGCTATAAATTTCTTACTTTCGATGAACTAGAGAATAATTAATCAAATACAGTGTCAAATTAAACAATAGTTTCCTAAAGAAAATTAATCATTACTGGTTAAACAAAATTTAAAGAACAGGCCTTCCAGTTCTGAGCAGATTACACCATCAACTCAACAAAAGAAAAATAAATAAATCTTGAGGACGAGAACATAAATGACGTTGTCACTGCACAGAAGCTTCAAGTCTTCTATCACAGGATACTTCATTTGTCACGGTTCAATTACTGATTCGGCTTTCACAGTAAGCCTACTCACACAGTCACACACAACATTCCGAATTTCAGTCTCTGTTCGGCAAGAAAAAGAAAACCCTACCTCCAGAAAATCACAATCATCGTCTTCATCAAGAACCTTCTGAACGGTATGTATATCTATATAAAACATGTCGTCATCGCCATCGTCACCGGGGAACAGTTTCGAAAAGTCGACCTCCTCATCCGCCATGACACCGCCACAAAAACCCTAATCGCGGTTCCTTAAGCTGCGAAGAAAGGCACAGTGGAGCAGAAGCAAAACCTCCTCGTCAAATCACATAGCGGAGAATTCAGAGAGATGAAGTGTGGAATCGACGAAAGATTGCGGAGTCAGCGATGGTTGGGTTTCTTAGAAGCTTCGACTTTTCGTCCCAATTTAGGAGCCAAAAGTCAGAAAAGGCAAATCAAAAAATAAAAAACTAAAGAGAGAATGGTAAAACGTGAAGAACGCCTGTGTGCGCAGTTTAAATACCGTTTGGGTTCGTTACGGAAGGGTGCGCATGTTAAGAAGCCTTATCATTGGCCTGTTCTCTTAGTTTTTCTATTCCTTATTCACACTGGGAGTTCATTGTAGTTGACCAGGAATAAGTACCCAGATACCCTCACGCGTTGCATGCGCGTGTTGTCTTCTCAAAACTAAATAAAAAACATTTTTACTATCCTCTGCTTTAATTTCACATACATAGGAAGTTATTGAGATCACGCAACTTCGGTGAAAGTGAAAGTGAAAGGATAGGTTTAAGGAAGGGTTTGATCACGGGTGTGTATGCTATTACCTACTAGTCAAAAGCAGAGAAAAAAAAAAGTAGCGTTTCGTTAATTGCTTAATTTGAACAAGTTGGTGAAGTGGTCCAATGTTTGCATAATTTTATATTCAGATAAATGTGATTCTTTTCATTCATTTTTGTTGGCCTCGAGTCAGATTAGCACCTTCTTTATTCTCCTATTTCACCTTTTAGACATATTCAAGGGACATTACAAAATTGAAAAAATCTATATTCAGTTTATTTTCGTATAATGAAATTAAATAGATTTTGGGCTGAGAAAATAATATATTATTATATACTAAAGTGTTAATGTGATTTCTTGGTATTTGCTTATGAATTAAGAGACTATTCTTGTCCCTTTATATCATCTGATGTTCCGCCTCAACTTGTTTTGTTTTTAAGCCTTACAAAAACATTTGAAGACAAACAAAAATTGCGTTAATTTCAAACTATTGATAATGTTTTCATCATGGAGGGAAAAGTACTTCAGTCCAAAATAAGAAAGAGTTTCTTGCCTCAACAAACTTTTAATTCATTTAACATAAGTCAAAATCTCATCATTCTCATATGACTAAAATTTGTTAGATTTTAGATGTATAATTATTTACCGTAGTAAACAATTTCATAAGAATAGGATTATACTTTTAATTGAATACAAAAATTCCCATCATGAGAAAGGTATATTTACACCTCTTTTTTGGAAATGTTTTTTTTATGTAAAACATAGATATTGTAAATGATTTTTTTAATAAGCTAAAAAAAATAAACATTTTCAAATAAACTTAAAAAAAACCCATAAAAATGTACCTTTATACTTTCTTCAAATGTAAGGTTTTTTTTTAAAATTGAAACACTCACTATGGCCATGTTTTATTACACCTAAGTTGAGTTTTTAGCTTTGTATAAAACTTTTTTTCTCAAAAAATACTTGATATGAAACCATTTTGCTTCGCATAACTGAATTTCTATTATGTAGTATACTGATTAATGTGAACAAACATTTTCCTTCCAAAACAAAAATTGAACTTCAAAGCTACATCTTTTGCAAAACCAGTCTCTACTCTTACTAATAATATTAAAATAAATATACAATTTTTCACATTTTAAATTAAGAAATGTCTACTCGTAATTTTTTTTCTTTTTTAGTCATTTGTTCTATTTATCATCATTATCTTTCCACATAATAAATAAACATTAATTATAGATCTAGGCCACTTCAGAATTTAAGCCCAATATAAAAGTTGCACATACAAAAACATAAATATGCAATACGAGAAAGGAAAGAAGATTTCCTTTTGCACCCATAAGTTTCTTCTCTGTCACCTAAATGTAAAAATTGCTACTTTTGAATTTCCGATTTATGAAAAAATGATTTTGTATTGTGCAATTTAAAAATATTTTTTTCATGAAAAAAGTTTTTGGACTTCAGTCTTCGGATTATGTATTTTCTTAATGAAATTAAGTTTATAAATTACATAATTTTTTTAAGCCATTTCTTTATAAAAAAAATGAATTACATAATCCGAATTTTTTTTTAATTATATAATTAAAAAGTCATTTTTTAACTTTCTAACTTCTTAATTATACAATTTTAAAAAAATATTATATAAAAAATAACTTTTAGATTATATAAAGAAAATGTATCTTGTAAGATATACAATTAGAATGTGTTTCATAAGTTACACTATCTAAAATACTTTCTTCTCTAAATTTATTGTAAGATAATATATTAACACCGACAAGATAAGATACGTGGATAGCAATGGGTGACACTGAGAGTCGCAAAGGGTGGCGGTAACGATAGAGCAATTTTACAAGTCTTTTTTAAAGGCGTAGATTTATACTATTGTCCTAAGATAATAATACACATAATTTAAAATAATTTTCAACAAGTAAACAGATAGCAAATATTATATAAACAAGTGATAAAAAAAAATATTAAACTTTAAGTTTAGTGAGACTAAAAATAAATAAATAAATAAATTTAGAAAACAGTTTTTATATGAACTAAAGTCATACTTAAGTTAATTAATTTTATTGGCACACGTTATTCTTAGGGGCGGTGGCTATGCTCACAAATCACAGGCCAAATCTTCATAAATTTCTCCGTCGTCCTCTCAAAGATCATGAACATTATCATTGTTACATTTTCCTACTTGCAATAGACAAAAAAAAGTCAAACAACAAACAAATACGGATTAATCGATGCAAAATGGGTTTAATTTAACAAGAGATTTTAAAAATAACAAGGTCTATCTCAATCTTGTGGACTCACCTTAAGATACATAAATTTATATATATATATTATATTTTTTTTAATTTTTTTATTTTATTTTAAGACTGTTTCTTCCTCCTGAAAATACCTTTTTATCATTCTTCTACCACTTTCATAGAGTATGTTTTGGATTATATAATTCGGACACACATTTAAAAAAAGATTTCCGTATTATGTAATTTAAAAGTTAAAAAAGATTTTTAATCCTGCATTTGATAAAAGGTTTTCGAATTATGAAATTTGGAAGCTAATTATGAATTTGAAAAAAAACTTTTCTAACAGAGTGATATTTTTTGAAATATGAAAATTTATGGAGGCGAGAGAAGAATACATAGAAGTGCAGAAAGAAACAGCCATACTTTAGTTATATCTCTACAACATATGGCCTCCATCTCATGGACCCAAATGGGTTTTGTGGATCCACCATGACCAACACCGCATTGAGTTTGGTGGGCTCTAACCCAAGCCCAATTGATTGCCAAGTTTCTCACATTGAGAGGTTTCTTGACTGTGATGAATCGCCTGAGTTGGGGGGTGTTTCTGCCTGCACTCCATTGTCCTTCTTCCTATACCGCATCAAAATTGTGAAATAACAAAAATAATTTTGGAAGGTTTTTTTTTTTTTCTTATGAAATGTCTATTTCAGAAGATAACTTTGCATTACGGAATATCCATTTTAAAATACCCAACAAAAAAAGTACAACACACATAATTTTTTATCTCAACCCACGAACAAAACCTTCACAACTTCTGCTGAGCTCAAGCTTTGTGAAACAACCTCCATGATTCTACCTGTAACTCACACACTGCCATGAAAGCCACATTTTGAAATAAAATGCAAAGAACAATTTTGATATTTCAAAAAAGAATGGGGTGCAAAAAGAAACACCCCTGAGTTGGTTGATGGAGAGGTTTGTACAAAAGAAAAAAAGTCGAGCACTTTTGTAAATGTTGATGGCATTCCTATGAGCTCTTCTTTGCGTTTTGGTGATGAACTTGCGAAAGCTTGTGGAGGAGATGAAGCAAGGCCTTTTTAGGAAGTATGGGTGCCTTGAAGGTGCATGAGAGTGGGGAATTGGGGATTTGAAGGTGATGAAGTGAAGATTAAAACCTAGATGCTAGGCAAAGAGTAGTGTATGACACAAATTTGGCAGCATAACAATACTGTATTCAATCTTGAAATACATGAGGTTGGCTCCTCCTTTTATAGGCTAAGGAGGACCAGAAATGATGACCTAAATGATGAGCAAATGCAAACTAAATGAAATGCAAAAGAGTAGCACATGGAGCACATGGCACATGGGTGCACATGGCCTCCTAACTTGCACATGGACGTCCTAGATTAGTGGAGAGCTTCTAGAAACCGTAGCTAATCTAGGTTAACTCTTCCTTAATCCTAATTTGTAGAATTTAATCAAAGGTTCATAAGGCTATGCTATTTACACCACAATTAAGACTAAGCTACACTTGATGAGCTTCTTGGGCATGTTTCCCTTTTATTCGTAACGCCCTTGCTCTTGGCCTAGATGCTCCTTTGGTTGCCCTTCATGCAAGGTTGTCCTAGATGCTCCTTTGTGGTTGCCTTCATGCAAGGTTGTCCTAGACGCTCCTTTTGGGTTGCCTTCATGCAAGGTTGTCCTCGACGCTCCTTTGTAGTCCTAGACGCTCCTTTTGGGTTGCCTTCATGCAATGGTTATCCTAGACGCTCCTTTGTGATCCTAGACGCTCCTTTTGGGTTGTCTTCATGCAATGGTTATCTTAGATGCTCCTTTGTGGTCCTAGACGCTCCTTTTGGGTTGCCTTCATGCAATGATTGTCCTAAACGCTCTAGTGGGTGCCCTTTATGAAAGGTGGTGCTGATGCCTCTTCCATCAAATGTTGTATAACTAAACATAGAATTTAACTTAACTTATGTTTAATACATATTATATAAATTATAAATTTGAAATTTATATAATTAGTGTTCGATCTTATTTCAATGGATAATTTTAATTTTTTTTCTCTTTGGAAATTCACATCACAGGAAACTTAAATAATTTGTTTTTAACATCTCATTCTGGAAAACATATATTTGAATAGTTATGTGCGTTTAAAAAGCCTTATAGTAAAAAATATAGGTGTTAAGAAAGAAAAAGAAGCAAAAGGGATTGGGTGTATAGGAGGTAATGATATTGCAAAAGTGTTTGTTTGGTTAGGATGTTAGTTGAATGCATGGGAGAGGCATGTTGAGACATAAGGTTTGGAGTGAAGTGGATGGATGACATAAGGAACCCTTTTCCAAAATGGAGACCAACTCTGAGCATTGGCCTCCCAACCAACGACTCTACCTAACTATGCCACCAATTGGGACTCAATTATTTGTCTTGGCTCGTTTAAGGGGTAATGTCCCATGTCCACATTAAGACCTTTCACCCAATAACAACACTTTCTCCTCTTTCTTTCTTTCCTCTCTTCTGCAACTCTTTTCATGCATCATTCATGCGCTTTCAAATTAACTAAAAGCAAACCAGATACCCATCAAATAAAAAAAGACAATCACAACAATTAAGACCAAACGCGTGGAACCATCTTTATGTTTTTCTCTTAGACAACAAGCATTCAAATGCCCAAGCTGGCTTTGCTTCCATTTATCATCATGCCACCTCACTTTTTTTCTCCTTTCTCACCTATAACAAATACTAAATCTACTAATCAATAGTCTCTAGATTCTTTTTTCACCTTTTCAAAAAACACCTATTTTCCTAAACCCTAATGCCTGTGAATTACTGTTATCATTGCTCACTCATTTACCCATAATTTAACCACAAATGGACTAATTTTGCATCTCACAAATCATTCATTATAGATCTCTGGGCCATATTTGTTTGCCTTCTACCACTTTTCAAAGCTCCATCTGCATCAACTTTCCCACTGCATTCTGCATTGCAGACATATATTATGCATGGGGAGTATTAGAGTTTCGTGATGCCCAATGAGAGTTCAAACATAACATATAAAAAAACAAAACATAACTTATTATTATTTTAAATAAAAATGTTTGATTTGTTTTCTTGTAAACTAAAATATAATAAAAAAGTTTATCTCCCCTCCCAAAGGACAGGCATGTGATTTCCTTTTGTATTACCCATATACTACATTACAGTTATTTTAGTAAAAAAAATGAAAAAATACTTCAAATTGTGTTGGAGCGATGGTAAATATTACAGCAATTTAAAATGAAATTAGTGTTTTTTTTTAGTGTTTGTGTGATTGTCCTACAAAGTTTGCTATAAGTACAGAGATTCTAATTGCCTGGTCTTTAAGCTTTCAGAAATCACCACAACCAAGGGCATGTCTCTGACGACAAGCCCGTAATATGGTTAGTCTGTCAAGTGGGCCCAAGTTATGGATTATGGGCTCCACCCATGTCTTGTGTGGGCATAAACACAAACTCCAAAGCCCATACAGGGAGGCCCTCTATGTTTCAAAGTGTAAACCCCAAAAAAAGGAACCAAAGCCCAGCCCCATTGAAGCCCTTTCTTTCAGCTTTCCTCACCTCACCTATTAATGGAAATACTGTACCCGTCATGTTACTTGGTTGGTACCTGTCTAAAAAAATACTTATAAATTATTTTAAAGTTATAGCTATTTATGGAATTCCATACTTATTTTAATCGTTTAATTTAAAATTAAATCATCTAAAGACTATTCTCAAAATATAGATTCAAAATAAATAAAAAACTATCTTAAAACATAATTCAAATAAAAAATGTTAATACAAATAAAATTAATCTATCTAAAAATATAATTTAAAATCAAATTAATTATTTAAAATTTAATTTATTGTATTTAAATAAATAAATAAATTATAAAATAAAAATCTAAATGATTTTTATTTATTTTTTTAACTAATATTTTTTTTTGATTAATTTATTTTAATAAAAATAAATTAAATATTAGAAAGGAGGTTGGTATAAAATGTAATAAGTGTACATATAGCCTGTTGAAGAATAATTTTCCTTATTTGTTTATTTTTCTTGTTTTTATTAATTTCTAAATCTCAATGAACAACAATTGAAAGATGTAACTAACCAGCATGAAAAGAAGAGAAAGTTGGCAGGGCTTGCTCACGTGAGGCATGGGCTGAGGAAGCACGTGCGAGCGAGGGAAGCCTCACATGCACATGGATGGTGATGATCGTACACATCACATTACATACATACATGCACAGAGTGTTTGTGGCAGAGAAGTTTGCACGTGCGAGGGGAGGCATGGAAGCGTGAACTCTTCACATCAGTGGAGAATGATTTGATGATCTGATGGTGTTGACCCCTGAGACTTTGACCACCGCAAGAACAGGATCAACGGTTAGGATTCCCTTGAAAATGGATGAGGGCCGTTGATAAGAGAGACAACATGGAGTGGGCCTGATGTTGGGTTGGGCCTGTAAACGGCGACACAAATTGAGGTGATTTGGTGATGGACACGTGGAAAAAGAGTAGAGTAGGGACCTAAGACCTTGTTTCACTTCACACTTGAATTAACTTAAACAAGCGTAATTCAGTGTATATAAAATAAAATAAAAATAAACAATATATTATTGTTTGCAGAAAGAAATGAAAGGATTTTGATAAGTTTTTATAAGAGTTGTTTTGGTTAATGAGATTTTATGAAAAAAGAAAATTGATGTAATTTAGTGATTCTGCATAGAATGAGAAATTGGAAAATAGAGTATTAGTATTTGTGAAATATTGTATTGATAAAGTTGGTAATAATTGTCATAAGACAGAGTGCATGTGGTTGGTTTTTGAAAACATCTGCATTTTGTAGGTGAAGCATGAGAGGGGGCATAAAGACATGATGCATTATGAGTGGATTCAAATTGTTCTCATTGGTCCCTTGCACGTTGAACAGTGTTGTTTCTTATCATCATGCGTCTCATTTATCAACACTCTTGTTCCTATTTCCTGGAAATTTCATTGTTTCATTAAACTTCTGTAAATTTCCAATGAACTTCTATCTGCAATGTTGTCCAAAAACTATACTGATACAAGAACCAAAAAGAGGAGAAACACATTAAAGTAAATAGGACGAGAACAATTTGTAGGTTCCAATCGTGCAAGTGTTGGCAAGACACCATTCCAAATCATTTTCATTTCTCTTTCCTCGTACTTGTCTTTTTTAAGTTATGTTATACAGTTTCTATGTTTTCTTTTTCTTGTACTAGAAATTGAGAGTAGATGCTATTGACTGAATAAATTATTTTTCTTTCTTCTTTCTCTTTTAACGTTTAGATTTTGACTTTCGATCAAGAGTGAGTCTGAAAAGTTTCTTCAACGCTTACATGAATATTCGATATTTGTGTGTCGCAATTAACGTGCATATTACTTAATTTATTGATATGTTCTAGATATTTACTTTCATTTAATTTAAGATATAATTCATATTTTAATACATGTATTTTAAGATATAAATATTTATTATATATGAAAAATATATAATGTATATTATGACCGAAATTTATAGTAAACAAAACATCTTCAAATATAATTTATAATTAAAAAAAAAATTATAATATTTTTTTATATATCAATAATAAATTCAAATGTAATATATATAAATAAAAGAAAAACATGCAGGAATTCCAAAAGCACAAACATTTAAGAATATCAAATACAGATAAATAATTATGTGAAATATTTGAAAAATATTTTTTTGTTTGCAAGCTGCAAATATAGTACCTGTGCGTCAGATATTCATATAAACCAGATAAAATAAACTATTAAAAATATCTAATTGAATGAGTGTTAGATGATAACATTTTCAAGTTATATATAATTAATGCAGAAGTAAATTTATTTATTATATTTCTTTTTTATCTAATATTATCGAAGATTATTCATAGGAGTGGATGGCATGCCCACCTCCAAAAATTGTAACTTTTTTTAATTTATATACAGAAGTATATTATGACACTCTACAGAAAAGAAAAATAAGAAAAGTTTATTCTTTGACTCTCTCCTTGAATTTAAATGTTGCCTGCATCATAAGATAAAAATGGGGGATAAGGTTAAGAAAAAAACTAATTGTGAAAAATGATTAAAATTTAAGAGGATGAAAACTAAAATACCGTTTACCATTGTAATGAAAAACAATTATGTTCTTGCTCTATATATTAAAATATTGTGTTTTATATTTAGTGTAGGCTAAAAATTTATGTAAAATGGAAAGTTGAGTTTAAATGTTTATTAGTATGATTTTTGTATCAATTCATATGTTATAATTTTAGCTGTTAAATAAGATGTGTTCGAAACTTAATTATAATATGGTTATTGGGATGGTAAATAGTTTGTGTTTGTGGGTAAAATTTACAATAGTATATATTAATGCGGTATTTTAAAAATCCTTTATAAGTAAAAAATAAGAATATTTTAATTATCTACTTATTAATAAAATAATTGCACGTATTATATATTATGATATTTAATACATGGACATTCGTTATTTTTTTCGTTCACATTGATTTTTATTTTAGTATTTATTTATAATCAAGTGAAAAAAATCAATGTATTAATTTAATAAAAATAATAATTAGATAATTCTTTAGAATTTGATGATTATGATGCAACTTTTTTTAATTTTTTCTTAAAAAAAGTACATTTATTTGTATCTAATATGTTATTACGTAATTTTTGCTGAATAATACTTTTAAGTTTATATTTTTTTTAAATATCTTTAAATAATTTCATTAAAATATTTTTTTTAAGATTTATGCTATTAATGGACGTCTATAAATATAAAAAAAAACTCGCAAATACTTTTTATATAGTCCAATAAATAATGAAATGGGTATAATTAATTTATTTTTTTAAAATAAAATGAGTAGGTATTACTTGTGTCAATCCTATTGTGATCTCTTACCTAACACATTGTATTTTATTTCATTTTGACTTTTTCTATAAATGTTTTAAGGTTTCACAAGTTAAATCGTTTGTGTGTGTCTAATTATTATTTTAATTTGTTGGAGTGTATGAATGGACCTAATTTGATTGAATGACAATTTAAACATTTGAAATAAGATAGAATGCATATAATTATTATAAATTAATTTATGTGAATGAATTTCGATGTGATGTGTGATTCATGCATGATTATGTTGTTTTTTATTACATTTATTATAAGTGTAAAACATTATCACTAATCAATCGTTTAAACTATGATTTGAGGATTGAGCATGAGAGACATCAATCTAATTTATCTCTTAAATCAATAATTGTTTTGACACTTGAGAGATGATAGAATCAATATTAATTCAATTTCCATTGAAAGGTTGAACACTCAAATATTGGTTTGTCACTTAAAAAATGAAGAGATGACATTCATCTTTTGGAGTATTGTCCTAAGCGTTGAGATGATGTTAATACTATGTCACATAAACATATTATTGCTCAAACTATGTGCACAATTTATCAAGCAACAAAATCATAACTCAATTACATTTCCTAGTTTGTGTAGAATTAAGTAATTTGCCATTTATTTTTCTTCATCTTTACTTGTTTCAAGTTTACTATTGATTTGTTTGTTATATATGATCTATGAGACTATGAAATCACAAAGTGCGATTAATGAGTATACTACTTGAATAATAACAAGCACCATCATTTTGTATATATATAAATTAATGTATAAATATTTTTTTTGTGAATTTTAGTATATTTTATATATTTCAAACTCCAAAACTTGTGTTCATCTATTTTGGCACCCACAAAATAACTCCTAAAGATCCACCTCCTGTAAGTTTTAATGATACATTAAATAAAAGAGACAAAGATATTGTGTAATAAAAATTGACGAATAATTTTAACATCAAGTTGAGAAGTTAAGGTGAAATTATTCTATCATAGGAGATTGTTAAATAAAATTTATATAAATATAATAATTATATGAATAGAGTTAAATATGTTTTTATTCATGTACTATACCGCAATATTAATTTTTGTCCTTAGTTAAAACCTTAGACTTACTGGACACTTATAGTAAAGAAATGATTGGAATAAGTTTTTATCAACATTTATGTTTATGTAACAAACGAAATTTTAGGATAAATTATATTATAATATTATAATATTCATGTCAATAATAATAAGTTAACATGAAATATTTTAATATTTTAAAATCTGTTTGTTACGTAAAAAAAACTGATAATGACGCATTTCAATAATTTATTACTACAATTATAAAAAAATCTAAAATTTGAATTAAAAACAAAAATCAATAATAATGATCATGTTAGTATTTAATATTTGTTGTTATTATTTCAACTTTGTAAAAATCTTTTAAAATAATAAATCAGTCTTAAATTTTTTTATTTTCGTAGTTTTGTTGATATTTTGACATGATAGTAAATAAATTTAGATTACCAAATTGGAAGGAACCTTTATACTTACAAATGTTTTTATTTTATTTTATGTGCTTTTAATTTTAGTTGTATATATTTAAATTATGTATTTAAAAATATATTAAATATGCAAATTAGGATATTATATATAATTTGTGTGTTTTGATGAATTTAAAACTGCATGATTTAGATTATTACATTAATAAAAATAAATAGATAGATAGTTTATAAATATTAAAATAAAATAACAAAGATAAAAATTAGAGAAACTAAAAGTAAAATATATTTCAAAAAACTAAAACTAAAAAAAAAAAATCTTGAAGAAAGATTTAAGTCATACTTTATTCATAATATTATAATAGTTTTTACTAATTAGCAATATATCCAAATGATTTTTGATTAATTTATGTTAGTGGTCCCATGATGGGACCAATATCCTCTGCGGTGGTGGCAGTGCAATCACCGCTATTCCTGATTGATCCTTTATCCTTTACCTTACAAATCATAATTTAAAAGAAAAAAACAAAAGTTTATAAAAAACTTTTTTCTAACATTATTTTTCTTGTTAGTCTTCATAGTGCTATGAGATATATTCACTTCACTTTTTATGGAACTAGCTCATATGGTTTATCATACAAACCATAATCTAATAATTCATATTTGCCTTTTTTTTCAATAATCAAACTAAAAGTGGTGTATATTTTTAAATAACTCTATTCATAATGTTTTTTTATTAATTATTTTAATTCGTTATATTGTTTCATCTCTGTAAATCTTATTTTCAATCCGTGTGGAAAGTTAGATCAATGAAACTCACATTTCTTTTTTCACCAACCCCTAAGCTCTAACAAATCACAATTATCCTTTCTAATTTTTTATTTTAATTTTCCGTAATACTCTTAACTTCAAGAAAATAATGTGTTAATCAAACACTAATGTTAATGTTTTTTTTTTGTTTTAATTAATGTTAACAATGATATCTTTTCTCTTTTTTTCCTCATCAGCACTTCATTCCTTATTTTATTTTGTGTATTATATATTTTTTTTAGTTACTCTCATGTCAATTTATTTTCATTGACTAAATTAAAGAGTTTCTATTAATACTCTTTCTATTTTTAGTGTGAAGAAAAAAAATTCAAATCGCTTCAAAACATTTTAATAAGATAATGATAAGTTGACCACTCACATTTTTATACAACTATCTTATAATTTTTAATATTATTATTTTAATATTTTCATATTATTTAATTTTAAACTTATTTTTTATTATATATATTTATTTATAAATCTATCACAAGAGTGGTATACAAAGGTTGTCAAAGTATATTTTTTTCACTTGAATATATATTACTAATTTAACTATAAAATTTTGAAAAAGTATTTTTTAATCAACGATAATAAATTAATAAAATAGAATTCTTTTGGTGTTTTGGTCCATAAAAATGATATATTATTATAGAGTTACATTACATCAATATTTTAAGAATCCTACATCACTTTTAGTAATCTCTTATCTTTCCTACCGAAACTACAACAAAATATATTTTTTATTTTTTCTTTCTTTCGGGATTATGCATTTATAGATCAACTTAACCGAGAACACAAATGTTTTAATTTTAAAAAACCTTATTATTACTACTTAAAAAATTATTAAATAAAAATTAATTAAAATTAAAAATAATTAGTTGTTATATATTAATTAAATTAAAAATTATTTTAAAATTTAAAAAATTATTGATTTATAAATTAATTTTTATTTTATTGTGATTTTTTTGCAAGAGTGTTATTGAAATCTAAATCCATATGTTATTGAATCTTCTTATATAGTATCACAAAAAGGTAAAAATTATAATTCTTTTTCTTTTTTATATATATATATATATATATATATATATATATATATATATATATTAATGCGACAAACCCTTGTATGTTAGAACCATGAACACAAGAATTCATTTAAACTCTGCAACCTCACAGATTCTCCCAGTTAGGATCAATAAAAATTATTTTTTAAAAGAGGAAGACAAAATAAAAAGTTAAAAAGGTGTTGATAGGGATTAAAATATAAACAATTGCTTCTACAGGAACTTAAATAAGTTGTTTAACCATGCAACAGACATTAGCATCACATCATCTACAATTAACAACGTTAATTAGTGTGCATTAATGGCATAAATATATTTTAAATGATAAAGATTAAAACAAAACTAAAGTGCTTGTGTAATAGCTAAAACTAATGATTTTAAGTGTTAAAACCTAGACTATATCTATGTGATTAGACTTAATAAATTATTATTGGGTGATGTCTAAGATTCCTAAATGATATTCTAAATATGAGTTTTTGATTTTAATAATACATAAAAAAGAAGTATCGGATGAAGATATTAACTCATAAGAAATATTTAAATGTATATCAAGTTTTACATACAAGTCTATATGAATACCTAAAAAGTTAAAGTTTAATTCTACGTGTAACATTTGTAAAAAATGGATTAGACGCTACATTCAATTAAGTTTATAGGAGTATCTTTGGATAAACTTTTCCCTAATCATTTTTTAAGGATAAAAAAATTAAATGAATTTCTCTATAATTAAAATTACCTTAAACACAAATTAAAAATAAATAAAAAAGATAAATTATAGAAGACAACTTTTATAAATTATTTTATATATAAGTTAATTTTAGTTAGTGATAAAGTTAGTTTTAATTTTTTTATTAATGTTAACCCTAAATAAAATTTCCGGGAAAACATAAAAAACTTTGTAATTTAATATATGTAATATGTCTAATCTCAATAATTTCTTTTAATACATTATAAATTCAACATTTATAGTTTGTATATTGTTATATTTTTTTTAGAGAAATTAAGTTAGTATATAAATAAACAAATTCAAATTTATACGTTAATTCGTAAAAAAAACTTATTTGAATAAAACATACTTTTTAATTTAAAAATAAAAACTTTACAATCTTGCTATATATATAATAATTAAATATAATATAAAATCTATTTTTATAAAGTATTCAAAATTTTCACTTTATAAATGAAGACATTATTTTAAATTTTAAAATAACTATTACATGTTATTTTTATTTATTTTTTTGCTGCATGATAATGTTATTATATGATAACTTACAGCTAAATGATACTATAATTTTCTAAATATTGTATATTTTAGATTACAATATATACACTTTGCACCTTAATGAAAATGACCCTTCTTTAGAAGGGATAATCATGACATGAGATAACTCTTTTAATAATTGCACTTAATCAAAATAATTAGGTAAAACCATTCCTAATACAGTGATTGTTCCCATATTATATAACCTCTTGCAATAATATCAAACACACACTAATTATCCATCACATTTTTTTTTTCTTGAATCCATGCATTGGTTTACTACTTTTCCAACTCAATTATTTTTGCTAATATGCATGTTTAATTTAATCATGCAGCACATATATATATTTTCAATACATAATAGCTACAATGTTTTATGAGGTGAAGAATAATTATTAAGAAATTATGTTGATATAAAATTCTATTTTGTCCATTTCTTCCTTTTTTCCAATTATTTTAAAGTAAAATTAGTTAAAGAAATATTATTTTAAATGAGTATTGGGAACTCACAGATAAGGTGTTCCCTGTCCTTTTTTTATTTTAATAAATTACAGGAAGATGCAACTGAATTTTTTTGATGGATATGATTAAGAAATTAGCCACTAAGTTTTATTAAAGTTTGTCGAATTCTGATTAGACACAAAGTTTAAATAATTGAAACTTTCAAAGGAAGAAATTTTATTGGAAAAATCTTGAGCCATCTCTTGCATGCAAACTTCAATCATACACAAAGGAATTAGACATCAAAAAATGTTATTTTTCAGTAATACAAAGGGAAAGGTCCAAATCATGATCAAAAGTAAAAAGCTTCATCATGAGAATGAAACACAACCTTTAACTTCTTTTTCCAGCAGCTACAAAAGTTTACAAGGGTTAATATGTTTTCCTTTTTTTTTTCTATTTCCTTACAATTATTCAGCAAACAAGAAAAATATAACATTTAAATGCAAGTTGAAAAGCTTAATATTTTTTTTCGTATTAGAATTTATGTTAATGTATTGTAATATTAATTTTTACAGCATCACATTATTTTAAAAAAGTAAATTCTTTTATGTAAAATTGACTTTCATTTCTATTAGAATAGATAATCATCAGCTTCTTTTTAAATGAGAAACGAATTTTCACTATAAATTAAGATATTAAAATATTTTATATTTATTTATTATTAACATGAATATTATAATATAATAATACATGCTAGAAATTCATTTGTTACATAAAAAATAAAAAATAATTCTAATAACTTTTTTATGACAATTGGTCAAAAGATTTAAAATTAGAAATAAAAACTAATATTTTATATTTAACAAAAAAGAATTATCTTTAGTAGATAAAAATGATCATAATAACACAAGATTTTATAAAAAAAATATTATTTGAAATATTTAATGAAAACATGATAAAACTCTTTAAATATGTAAAGGATAGATGGTTATATAAATAAACTTTCCACCGAAAAATAATAAAAAGTTAAGTTCATGATTGTTATACACGTCATTATCAAGATGAAAGATAGCTTAATCTTAAGATAATGGCCACTGGGCACTGACCTTCTATGTCCCACACCTTCGAGACTCTGTCATCAATGATAAAACAAAAATGGAAGGTAAAAGGTAACTACTTTATAAATATTTACAATTAAAAATATTTATTGTTACTCTAAAATACAATTTATATATTAAAAATACTTATTTATAACAAATTTTAAATGTAAAAAAATAAATATATCTCTTGTATAATACACACTAATTAAAATGTTTGTTATATAAGTATTTTCAATTTAAATAAATTTAAAATGTAAAATAAATAATATAGTTCAAATTATAAAAAACATGTGTTGTTTTAACTTGTTTATAAAATTACAAACAGTTTAAATTGGAGCAATACAATAAAATTTTTTTAAAACTATAATAAATATCTTATGCAACTTATAATTTTTTCAATAAAAAATAAATATTTAAAATCAAATGAAGAAACTCGTTGTTGAATAAAAAATAAGTAGGGAATGTAGTTGTAATTTAATAGTCAAAGATCAAATTTAAAACTATAAAAAAATAATTTGAAAGTATAAGAAGACAACAAAATTGAGAGAAAATAAATATTTTTTTATTTTTTATTCTTTTCAGAATAATTTTCTTGAATGTCACCATATAGTCTCTGAAAATTATATTTATACATGCGAAAGATTGTTTCTTTTCTCATTTTAATTAATATATTTCGGAAATAGTTTGGGCATTATGATTTTTTAAGAGATTGAATAAGTTAGTTTACTTATTTAGGAACTCATTACACTATCATAAAAATATAACTGAAAGAACAGTGTCCCATGTTTACAATGTTGAGATTACTTAGTGACATTTTTCACTAAAGATCATATTTGAAAAAATAACATAAAAGACCAAACAAGAATTTATTAAGTGAATGACTAAATATTGACTTATCACTAAAAAAATATTAAATAAAAATTAATTTAAAATGAAAATAATTAATTATTATTTAATTAAATTATAGATTATTTTATAAATTAAAAAATATTAATATATAAAATAGTTTTTATTATTAATACAAATTTATAAAATATTTTTTAAATTAATATTTAACTATTAACTATTACGATTTTAATTATTTATTATTTTATATTTTAAATTAGTCTTTATTAATCTTTTAAAGATTAATTTAGAATATAAAATATTAGTAATTAAAATATTGATGACTAATTTATATATCAATTTAAAAATTTTAATAGTATAGACTAAAAGGGACCTAGATATTACTTAAAACTGAATTGACAATAACAATTATCGTTGATGTCTCGATCGCTCCTCCTTTGTTCTTATTGTTTTTCTCCTTCATGCTCAGTTGTTCCTCTTTCGCTCCTTAAAACTTCAACTCCTTGGTGGTTGGTAAGGAGTTAATCTGCATAAGGTTAAGTACTGTATATCAAGATTGTATGATATAATTGATAAAAGGGTACATAACTCTTGCATAGAAAGCTTATTTATAGTGTTTGGTAGTGAACTATTTGATTTATGGGTTGTATCTGCCACGTATCTTCCATAAATCAGTATTAGTTAATTTATCTCATAGATCCTATATTAACGAGGTGCAACCCAAATTTATAGGAAGGTTATCCTGATTTGTATGATGTTACCATACTTGTCATTTATCTTTGATTTACTCTTTAGTGTAGTTAATCATCTAGTCGGTCAGTCAATGATACCGAGTGACGTGACTCATTCGACTTCAACCGGTACAAATTTTTTTTATAAATTTTTATTAATAATAGAAACCACTTTTGATATCAATAATTTTTTAGTTTATAAATTAGTCATGACTAATTATTTTTTGTCTCTAAATTTAATTGCTATTTAATGATTGTTGTAAGGTAGAGAAAGTTTTGGAATAATAAAAAATTATTTTTAAGATATCTTAAAAGGCATAACTGAAAAAGTTTCTATAGTTTAAAAAAATAAGTATTTATATTTATAATATTTTTTTTTTCAAACAAAAATGTAATATATATATATATATATATATATTATTTGATATTTGAAGTCTCAAAATACACGTTTCATATTTGAAAAATGAAAAATATTTAAAGTAATTTAAGCTTAATTGTGGATTATTAACTAATATTTGAGACACAATATTTTTACGAAAAAAAGTAGAAACTCGATACTTTAAAAAAAATAAAGAAACAAAAATTGTAATATACAAGAATATTTTATAAGTATTTAATTATTTATGTTTTGAAAATTTTAAAGCCAGTTTTAAATAATAATGAAATTATATTTCATAGAATAATAAATTTAGATTGGTAAACGCTATTTTTAGCATTTATCATTGTGTACCTATTAATATATAAGTGTGTGAAATAATCCACAAGTGAAAATTAAATTTTAAATTTGTTGAAGTTTTAACTTATTTGATATAATGTATTTTATGTGGTGTATGTGTTTATATGGGAGTTACAAATAATAAAGAGAAATTGGGCTTTAAAATTTGGGTTTTGAGTGGGTTGAGAACATTTTAAAGTTGGCAATTTCTCTCTCCACCGTATCAATTTCAGCATGCACCCAATCGGCTCTAGAAAATAACAAAAATACCCCTCCTAAATGACGAAAATAACCTTACACAAAAATGGAAAAATTATTTTTGAAACTTTTATCTGAAATATTTTGGATTTCAATTTTCGGAACATATTTTTGAATTCTGAAATTTTTTATCCAAAATGTATTTTTAGTTTTGTGTTCATAATTTTTTTTCCAGCATGTATTTTTTTATTTCTCAATTATAATTATTATTTTGAATTTTTTAATTTGGAATAAGAGTAGTTTTGGAAATTTAAAAAATTGATATGATGGAGGTTAAAACTGATATGGTGCAAGAGGGTAGTTTTGGAAATTTAAAAAATTGATATGGTGGAGGTTAAAATTGATATGGTTCAGGAGGATAGTTTTGAAAATTTAAAAAGTTGATATGGTGGAGGTTAAAATTGATATGGTGCAAGAAGAATTTGCCTTTAAAGTTAGAGAGAGAAAAAAAAGATGAGAGTGGTTGAGAGTTAGTAAGCAAGGAGTGAACTTAGAAAAGAAGAGTGTGCCATTAGAAATTTAGGACTTTTCTTTCTTTTCAAAAAGATATAACACATCCTCATTCTACAAAGCTAACTCCTCCACTCTTTCCCTCTACTCTAAAGTCCCAAGTTATTTAATCTCTATATATTGTACATCTTTTCTTGTGAAAGCTATATATATAAGAGTGTAAAATCTTATTATTAGGTGTTTTAGATAAGTTTTGTTTCCTTTTCCTTTCTTTAAATTATTTTTTATTACTCAATAAATACACGTGCATGTATAGGGCTATTGAAAAAAAAATTATGTGGTTTTATCTTATGTATTTTTTAGGATTAGGATCTTGAACTAGTTAAGGACTCGTGTGGTATTGTGCTTCAAAATCTTTTTCCATTTTTAGATACTTAGAGTGTAAGAAACTTAAGTTTATACAATTCATTCAAGTTATATAAGATATTTTGCGTTGGATTTTGTTTGAAAAACCTTGCATGTGTAAGTCAAGTGGTAAATTTTGAGCTATATGAGATTTATGATAAATGGTAAGTTAAGCGTATAGTTGCACATGGATAGAAATTAAGAGTTTAATGAGTTTTTTTTTGTGAATTTAGTATATATATGGATCTTTTAGCTTGAAGGAGAAATGTTAAATAAATTATTATCTCTAAGTGTATTATTTATTATATATTAATAAGATAAAGTCAAATGTAAATTTTGAAGTTAGTTGATAGGTTCTACTTTGAATTTGGGATATGTATATATAGAGCATGATCTTTGTACATGAAGTCCTGAACATAATAGAATGAATTTGTCTTGTCTTTAATTTTATAGAAGGAGTGTTTCTTAATTAAAGTAATTTTTTTAGGAATTTATCAAAATCACATGGTTTAAGAATTTAATGATGTTTGATGTAAATGTTAATTTCCTATAAACTGAGTAACTTTTAGTGTTACAATTTGAATGATCATGTAATGAGTTGATATTTAGTTGTCGAGGGGTGATTGCATGTAAGAAATTTAGTCTAAATTAGTTTTGATGAAATTCTTGGAAATTTTATGGTTATGGAATGAGTGAGTTATGAAATCTACATGATGATAATTTAACTAACTTTTTAATTCAAACTAGTTTATATATTTCTTCATTAAGTAGATATTATATCACAAGAGCTAGATCTCAATAAATTGATGTTATACAGAGATTGAGAGTAAGGTCTCTAATTTTGAAATTACGAACTTAAGTGATTATCATTTAAATAATGAGTATCTCTTTCGAGTGATCACTCATCTCTGAGTGAGCCAACACCTAAAAGTATTGACTTCTAAAATATAGAACATCATTGTTTGTTCACTCAAACGAGATTCTTTTTATTTATTGAATTGTGTATTAGAGGATGCTAATTTGACTTTTCGCATGAATAATGTGTAAGTATTAAATTATATATATATATATATATAACATGGATTTACATAATATTTTTTTACTTTCATTTGATAACTAGATATATTATTATTTTATTTAATTTTTTTATTAGTTAAATATAATTTTATTATTAAATGGAGTGAAAGTGAGAGAAAATTAAAGTGTAAAATAAATTTTATTTTTTTACATTATATCTTTTGAAATGAATTCTAACATGTTCCATGGAGTTGATTTGTGAGACAATTTGATATTAAAGTATTATATGAAACATATGAAAAATGCTTAGTCATAAATGTTTTAATCTAGTATTAAAAAAGTCACCAAATCTTAATTATTGTGTATTTGGTGATGCCTTTCATGAAGGTATGAAATTAAATGAGTTTTTGAGAGGCTTGGTAACCTTTGTTAAAACAACTAGTACGTTTAATATATTAGATAATATTTGAAGAGTTTCACATAAAATCCATTTATTAGATTGAATAAATTGAATACCTTATTCCATTTATGATATTTTACTCTACTTACTAGAATGTGATTTTGACAAATTACAATAATTATATGTTGAATTGTTAAAAATACAATAATACATATTTGAAATAAATTAACAAAAAGTGTATATATATATATATATTAACTTTTTTTTAACATTTCAATTTTATTAATATCTAAATATAAGTATTAAAAAAGGTAAAATTATAAATAAATATAATTTATAATATATTTTTAATATAATGTAATATGAAATATTTTTCAAATTAATTTTTATTATCAATATTGAAAGTATAAATTTTATTATCAATAATTAAAATAATTATAAAAATTAAAATAAATTTTAGATAATAGTAAAATTAAGTATGATAAAAAGAATTTGAGTATAAAAATATATGTGAATTCCTTGAACATGTCAACATTATAATATTTGAATGAAAATCTATTATTTTGTAGTGTTCTAAAATAATAATGTTTATGTAAATATTACAATGTGTAAATTATTATTAATCAAAGTAAACTCTATTATATATAATTTTATAATTTTTTTAATATTGGATGACAAAAGTAGTTTCAAAAAGTTTTAAAAATAAATTAAATGAATTCATAAAATACGAGTTAAAATCACAAAAACATGAGAAAATTGTTAAATTGTATTTAATTTTTTTATTAAAAGTTATTTGATTTTAATTTTATATTTCTCTCTAAATGTGTCTCACACTGATTTAATTGGATAAAGATTAAGAATAAATTATATTCTAAGCTGATAAGTACATTATATAACAAATCAATATCACAAATTCTTCTTTCTTTTGTCTTTCATATTATCTTTCATCATAATTTTTGTAATATATATCACTTTATTGCAATTTGTATGGACATCATGAAATTACAATTTGATCTATTTTAGAAAGTTTTTTTACCATTAAACATTGACATTACTGTCACAAACATGTCTAGTAGATCAATCTGTGGAATAATATATGTCAACTAATAACTAATGTTGATGAGTAGTTAAATACCATAATCAATTATTCAAATTTTAAAGTTAATATTTAAAATATTTATAATTAATTAAATATATATTTAAAAGTTATTTATCAATAATATTAATTAAATTTAATATCAATAATTTGTTGTCTTAAAAATAATATATAATTTAATTAATATAACAATTAATTATTTTTTATTTTTAAAATAAGTTTTTTTAATAATTTTCTTCTAGTTATTCAATAATAAACGAAAAATATATTCTATTTTAGCTTTTAGATGTTTTTAGCCTGTGCTTTAAATTTTTTTAAATAGTTTTCTTTTATTGAAATTCATGTGAATAACTGCATTAGATATCCCGGTAAAAATAGAATAATGATATTAGAGCACGTAAAGCAGTGTGCTTAATATTAGTTAAGAGCTTCTATCTTTAATTTAAGGATAATTAATTTTTGTTTAAAGTTCTAATAATATTAAAGACCTTAATAAAGTCAGTTTAATAAAATTATTATATTTTTATTTATTCACTGTTTTTAATCCGTGTAAAACAATCTTAGTGTCCAGTAATTAAAGGATTGTAATTTACATTCTCATGTGGGAGACCGAAAGAAGAAAAAAAAGTTTGCGAGAGGGAAGACATCATTAATGATTAAACAGGTTCATTAGAAAAAGTGAAAAGAAAAATGAATAATCATGGTATAACTGTGAAAGAGGTTTTTGGTTCTGTTTTTATCGGATTTGTGAAATATAAAGAAAAGGAGAGAGAGGTTCATCCAAATTCCAAGTTCACTTCACTTCTTCGCTTTCTCCTTTCTCTCGCTCTCTCTCTGCATTGCTTAACACTGAAACTCTCTCCATTGCCAAACTTCACTACACTCTCCCACACTGCTGTTACTTCACTCTCTCTTTCTTGGTCAAACACCAAAAATGGTTAAAACAGCATAGCATCAGAAGACAAGAGAAGCTTCATCGGCACCAAAATGGTGGTGGGGGACCACGCCAATGCGAACGGGTGGCCACCAATTGAGGCTCCACTCAACGTCCACAGAGACGAGCATTGGACCAACTTTGACAGCTCCGTCAACGCCGTCTCCTTCGGCTTCGTCGCCACCGCAATTCTTATCTCCATGTTCCTAGTCATGGCCATTTTTGAGAGGTTCCTCCGCCCCACCTCGCCGCCCCTCTCCCCCGCCGCCCGCCCCGGCCCCCGCGACGTCGAAGCCCAGATCGGCTTCTCCTCGAAGCTCGCTCACCCTTCACCAAAAGTAAGTAAAATCAATAAAAAAAATTCAAATTCCCTCGTCCCGATGATAAAGTCTCCACCTTTTCGTGCCAAAAGTTGTTTTTTTCTGTGGTGGGTTTTCTCATTTTCGTGTTTTTTTATGTAATTTTTAACTCGGATAATTTCCTCACTTAATTGCTCAAAGAATGCTGGATCTTGGGATTTTCTGAAATTTTTCAGTCTTCTTGTTTTTTTTAACAAATTTCTTATGGGGGTTTTGATTCTTAGACGTTTGTGATTGTGCCTATCATCTTAATCACCACCATCTTTTATGTTTTCTTGTTCATTCTTTGGACCTCAGTCTAACTCACTTTTAAAAGTTCTCCTACTTATATTTACCAATTTGGTTGTATATATTGCAACGAATGTGAGACTCTATCTATGTCGGTCTTCCATTAGAGGTTTTCCTAGTGGCTTTACTCTTCAGTTCTCTTCAAATGTTTAATGTTTATACTTTTTTTTTGGTAAAGACATGGTCTAATATTTTGCTGTGGTGCTTAATATTAATCCTCAACTTCCCTTCAGTCAAATATGAGTTTAGCTCTGACAACCCTTTTTTTTTCTTCATTGGAAAGTGAACTCTATAGCTTTATCTAACCCCACCAGTTTTTTTTTTGGTTTGATTTCATTCTGCATTTGCACGTTCTGTCAATTATCTTCGTTATGATTCGCGAGTGAACTGTATTGTCTTGTAAGTTTTTTATGTGAAGATGGTCCTGCGTGGAAGCATTCTACTCAACACCTGGTCCCTTGCCACGAGTCTTTGTAAATCTTTGTGATTAAAGCTAAGACCCACATTGTCCTTGTTGTTCATCCTCTCCGCATCTCCAAAATCTTTGATGAAACCGTGTGTGGCCGGTGTTTGTGGTCTCAGACAGTTGGTCAACGTTTCAATGCTAGTCTTTTATGCCAACAGAGAAATAAAGTAACCACATGGTATATCGTATTTTATTGTACATATATATCTTCTTGGCTTATACCACTTTAATATTTCGTTTTTAATGTAGTCTAGTGTAGCATCCTATGATGAACCAGTACCATGTAACAATTGTGTTGTCTGCCTTGTGCCATTCCTTCGGTGGAACACGCTGGACCCACCTACTTATCCAATCTCAGTTCGGTAGTAGGGCACAACTTGATTGAGACACTGTCTCCGATGGATTTGTTTCTTTCACCTTTATCAAAACTATTAAATGATTCTCTAGTATTGGCCAATTAGATTTTAGACAGAAAAGCTTCCTCACAACCAATTCAATTTTTTATTTTGAAAGGAACTAATCCAGAACGGATTTAATAGCTTTCTTTTTTGGCATTTTCATCAACTTAGAAGATCTCAGTATGGTGTTAATGGAATATAGATGACAGAATATGGACTTTAGTGAAAATGCTCCACGCACTTTGGCTTCTGACTTGGATTCTTTTTATTGTTTATGGAAATGATAGTAGTCAGAGACCGTGTTGGAATTTTCTTTATATAAAAGTTAGCTTCACATTTCTGTAACTAACCAGGCCCTGAAGGAAATTGGATTGGAGACGAATCACACAGAAAGGTAGACATATAGCATGTGATTCTTGAACTGTTAATCTATCAGAGACACTCAAATACCCGGTTAAAAAATAAAGAATAAAGAGTATTTTGTAATATGATCTTATTGTGATTTTTAATTAAAAAAAATATTGTATAGTGATTCTTTAACTAGTGCCCCTGTCCTCGAATAATAACTAACTATTGAAAGGTATCAAAATGTTATTTACATGTGCAGAACATTTACTTTTAAAATTAAGGCAATTGCTATGCTTTGTTTTCTGTGTATCAATGTGTCATGTGTATGTTTATTTCATTGTCTTGCTCATAATGCAGTTTTGTCAAATTTATGATATAAATGCTTTTGTTTTTTTCACTTTATTTCATTTAATCATATACAGAAGTGAGGGCCACTAGGCGTCTAGGAAAAGATTCTGTGAGTGAATCTTACAGTAACATTTAATCATTCACTCGCTAGATCTTGGTTTATAAGTTTAGCATCGGATGCAAACAACTTCACAGTAAAACTCTGTGCAACAATAGTCAATATGGGTGGCTCTATGTTGTTTTACCTACGATTGTTTTAGCCACTTTTTCTATAAAACGTTATGAATGACACTGACCAATTCACTTTCCCTGTATGCTTGCATCTTAGATCCATACCTGCCTGGCTGTGTCTGACATTGTGTGTCTAACTGATTCCATTCTTTTCTTTCCATCGTAAAGTTGTCACAATCAACTAACCTGGTCGAATCTTCTGTTTAAAAGGGGTGATAATGTCAAGTATTAATCAATTGTTTTCTCCTTTCTGATATGCTACTGTCTTCCGTTTTTATGGACTAGGCCTTCTTGCTGAATTTGCTTTTTGTGTTGAGAAGTCTAACTAGAAAATAGTTCTGCAGCTATTGCATTACTATATCTACATACACAATGTGTATAAACGCCAGCTAGACTACGCCAGCTAGACTATTGCATACTGTAAATAGCCTAGCCCCGAAAGAATTCACATGTTCACTTATAATACATTTTACTCTATTATGATGCCAAAACTAATGCTTTTAATGGGTGTTTGAAAGCGTTTATACATAATCTATTTGAACTATAAAAATAACTAGTGATTCTTTTTAACTTGTTTCAATAAATTTCAGTCATGTTTGTGACATAACTTATTTTGTAAAAAGACTTGCTCTATTTGACTCAATTAGTTGTGTACACAAACACATCCTTAGACATAAATGGAGCAACAAATGAGCATTTGTTGCTTTTCTCTGTAGTTTAGAATGTACAATATGTGAGCCCGGTTGGTTTACTTAAGTTGTAGCATAATACAACTCTTTCAATCAATCCCATAATTTGATTAATCTACTGCTGGAGATAACTTACATTTTTGTTTTAATTATGCATGAATTTCATCCTGGTTTTCTGTAATGTTTGCAGATGAGTGTATATGCAAGTGGGGTTTCAGTTCTGATGCCTGGAGATGAGATTCCTACATTTATTGCCCATCCTGCTCCATGTTGTCCAGAACGGATTTCTTGGCCTTCTCATCAGCATAACACGTTACCTTGTTCCTCTTCCAACACCCTCCCTACTACTTTCACTTGAGTTTGAGAGATATGAATATAGACAAAGTTCTGCATACTGCATCAAATCAAGGGCTTGATTCATTTTCTGTGAAGAGTAGACTATTTCTTGGGGTTTACCTTCCATCCATTTTTACCTCTGGAGCTCTCTTTACAGTTTATGACATGTAAAATAGGATTTAGTTTTAGGCAAACTGGGTTTGACACCTAGATATCATATCATATCCATCTTTGAAGTAAAACATCAATTCTGTCCATATGTGTCTTCCCAATTCTTGTCCACCCATAATGAAGCTTTCAGGGGGTTTTTCCTTTGTAAATCAATTATCAATAGATTGAATATTGTGCCCATCAATTGGGTAAATCCTCTCTGTGCTTCTTCCTCATGAGATCTTCATATTATATAGTAATGTTATAAACATATCACTGTAATTAATAATAGAAAGTGAGGTAAACCAAGATCAACGAATCATCTCACTTGGAAATGGTACTACGAGTGCATTTGATGGCTATTGAAACTTTACAGGTAGATCAACACTGTTCAACTGGAGTCAGGACACAATTTTAAATATAACAATACAAAGTTCAGTTCTCTTTTATATCCATTGTGGTATAGAAATGACAAGAATGATTCCACTACTAACAGTAATAATGTGTGGGGATAGAAAAAGTTGTCTCTTAAATAATGATTTTTTCCCCCACAGGTTTTGTCATATTTTATTTTTTTCTCTGCGTTTATTATTTCATTATCACTTTCTAATCAAGTCAGACATTAGTCTTTAAAAATTTAAAATGTCTGTCACGTTAATCTTTAAAATTAAAATTTTCGAAACAGTCTTTTAGAATGTCAAATAAATTCTTAAACTTCAACATTTATTATCAGATTACTTCTTAAACATCCGATACGATAATTTATAAGTCACAACTATTTGACTTTTGATTTTAAGTGCTCAACATTTAATATATTTAGTCATTTTTTTTTTCAAGATTTGTTATTTTCAATAACTAATATGATAATATTATGCATTATGTTTTACTCCTACTTGTTTGATCTTTCAATATTTTTTAAAAACTTAAATTAGTTTTTGGTTTTTGACATATTTTTTTTATTTAGTACCTTTTTAAGTTACATTAAGTACCTAATAAATTGAAAGGTTTATTGTCTTAGGGCTAAAATATGACCTGATAATTATTTATAGCTTTTAGTATCAGGGCTTCTAAATTTAAACTAGAATAGTTGTGCAAGGAAATTATGATAGGTTTCCTCATAATTTATTATTCATAAAGAATAACATTAGGTTTGTTGATAAAAAAAGTAATCACTACATACATCTACAATAAAGTAAACACGACATATGTTAATTGAGAAAATATAGTTCACATTAAAAAGAACTTAACTAATATCGAACTAAAAATAACATCTGTCTACAACAACAACAAAAATATTCATAACAATGTAAATATTGTGATTAGCATCAATTGAAACCATTAGTGGTGGGAAATTCTAATTAATGTTGATAAAAAATTCTAGTTGATATTGATTAAAAAAAACTCTACCTAACATTAAGTAAAAATAAAATCAATCGACATAAGTTGAAATAAAAAGAATTGTGTTTGACATTATTAATGATGATTAAGAAAGGTCTAATTAATATTGATTGGAAAATAACCATCGTCTAAAATCAACAATAAAATAATCTGATGATGATGTTCATTGAAAAATAAATACAATCCAATTTAGTTTGAAAAAAACTTTCAGATACTTTTATAAGAAAAACAATGTTGATATTGTTGATATTTTGACACTCACACATAAGTTAAACCAACAATGTCTAGGTCTTAGCTAGACTTATCATGTTCCAACGAAATTGATTTGAGAAAAGAGTACAGAAAGATAATAAATCAATTTAAGCATATTTTACTTTTTAGGTCAAATTTATAATTTTCTAAATTTTAAGTAATCTAATTACTCTAATAAAATTCTAGAACTTCAATTTTTTGTGAAATTATTTACTTAAACAACATATTTTTCCATAAAACATTTTAAATTCTCTATAAAAATGGATTATCCTTTTAGAATTCTCTATCCAAACACAATGTAAATGTATGTATATCACAACAAAAAAATATATGCTATTTTGTTTTTGTGGTAGACATATTACACAACATGTAAACTTCTTAATTGTTATATTAATATAAGTCATAAGTTAGATAATTTTTTTTTTTGTCAAAGAATTAATGAAATTAAAAGAGGGACACTTTAGGGGTGTCCCAACCCGTGTACAAGAAATTAGAGCACATACAAGGCTCACACCTGCAAAAGGAATGTAAAAACCTGTCCTAAAACTACT
>Ga0123342_1002249_pt1 | contig 32165 bp, 18 predicted proteins | sample Turbeawhitnodule_FD_89960 | JGI IMG/M metagenome (GOLD analysis project Ga0123342, IMG submission 89960) | Root nodule microbial communities of legume samples collected from Mexico - Turtle bean Mexico white nodule | ecosystem: Host-associated > Plants > Roots > Nodule | place: Mexico: Nepantla... | reverse complement strand
CGGCCGCTAGGGCGCCTCTTTGTCCTCTTTTTTGCAGGAATTCACGGGCAACCAGCGGGAAGGAGTCCCCAGCTGACTGTTGAGGTCGTGCACGAAGACGTCCCGGTCAACCGGACGGAACATGATCCTTGGTGGGGTTATGAATTGGTCGATGAGATGATTGTTCACCATGTGCTTTGTCTTTAACTTCCTTGGTCATCTTCATAGATACTTGGGTTGTATCAACCATGTAATCTCCCTAAGCTTAATGAACATAAGTTTGCTTCACACCTACCATATACAAATCATGTGAAAAAACTCATTATGTTATTTGCAGGAGTTCTAAATTCGAGGACAAATTCTTTCGAACCTGGGAAGCATGATACAAATTGACAGATAACTAAGGATACAACAAGTACTTCCCAAAAGGGTCAGTCATCTAAAGATACAAAGTCAGGCCCCACCAAGCCTCGAGAAAGAATCAACAAAAGAAGAAGTTATAAATCCAAATATCAGAAGTTCTAACTTTTGGTCTTCTTAAAAACTAGAATATGTTTGTAAATAATTTAGGCTTACTTTAGGGGTCCAAATAACAAAGATAGGTTAGAATAAGGTGCCTTTAGCATAATAGGGGGTGTAGGTATCATTTTAGCTTGTTCCTAACCCTTTAGGAAGGAAATTTGACCTAGTTTCTAGAAAGACAAGCCTAGGCTGCAGGTTTGACTTAGTCAAACCCTAAGGCTGCCCATTTTTTCCCTTTTCCCATCCTACCCCTCTTGCTTGTTTTCCAAGGCTCCTTCACCTATAAATAGGAAGCTTACCCATTGTATTTTACAAGTTGAATTTGAATGAAGTAAAGAAACTCTGCACAAATTGTGTGAGCTCTTAGTGAGGCTTATGTTCTCTTAGGTTTGAGGTATTATCTTGAGTGATTGGGAAGCTCTCAAGTGGCGGCCAACACACTCATCTTGGAGCACATTACCCTCCAAGTGGCATGACATTTCTCACCCACCATCATAAGTTTTCTCATTCCATTTTCCTTCCATTTCTCCATTCCATTTTTTGTGTTTGTCTCTTAGTTTCTCTTCTTTGCTGCTCTTGGGTTTCACTCATAATCATGAGTATGGTGCATCATTTGGAAGGTCATGACCACCATTGATGTTACCTTGTTCCATTTTCAATTCCGCAACTGCATCTCATCTTCACCATATCTTGTTTTTCATCTTTACCTTTGTGAAGTGAAAATTCACACATAAGCACTTAGTTAAGTTCGTGTCCATTGAGAATCTTCCTTAGGTCCTCACCATAAAAATGTTAAAATTCCAATCTTAAGTAAAAGTGTCACCATAAATGAAAACATCTAAAATTAACTCACATCACCACGTGACCGATCTCATGAAAGAGCAGAACGACTCATGACAGAAGAACGAGAGATCATATGGTTCCACTTGTTAATTTAGACCCCCGTCTTGACGAAGCCCATATAGATTCAGGCAAGGACCTTCGTCCCTTGCCCCCTTTGAGATGACGATCACAAGACGCACATTGGAACGTCCTTGAAACGGGACGATAGCAAGCTGGTAAGTTAAACTTTGATTGATAATACTGACCTGTTTGCGTGGACAGTTGCCGATATGCTTGGGGTAAGTCCGGAAATCATCACACACCGCCTCTTCATTTATAAAGAGGCCAGACTGGTAGCTCAGAAAAAGTGAAAAATGGGCAAAAAGAAGCGTAATGCCGCACGAGAAGAAACTGAAAAAATTAACGAAAGTCGGCTTCATTAGAAAGGCACATTATACAACTTGGTTGGCCAACATTGTCATGGTAAAAAAATCAAATGGGAAGTGGAGGATGTGTGTAGATTACATTGATCTTAACAAAGCATGCCTTAAAGACTCATATCCCTTATCGAGCATCGACCGGCTCGTAGACAGAGTAGTCGAATAAACCATTTTAAGTTTTTTAGATGAATATTTGGGATACAATCAAATCCAAATGCATCCAAGAGACAGAGAAAAAAAAACTTTTATGATTGACTCCAACAACTTTTATTATAAGGTTATAGCTTTCGGCCTAAAAAACGCTAGAGCCACCTACTGGAGTCTGATGGACTATATCTTCAAAGATATGCTTGGTCAAAGCATTGAAGTTTATGTGGAGGACATTGTCGTCAAATCTGACTCTTGTAATTAACATATCAAAGACCTATAAGAAGTCTTCCAGGCCCTTCGCCATCATGGTATGAGACTAAACCTCGACAAATGCGCGTTCAGGGTGGAAGGAGGGAAGTTTTTGGGCTTCATGCTAACTTATCGTGGCATAAAAGCAAACCCTGAAAAATGTAGAGCAATCACTGAGTTGAGAAGCCTTGAGAATGTCCAAGAAATTCAGAGGTTGATCGATCGGCTGACATGTTTTTCTAGGTTTATGCCAAAACTTGTTGAAAAAACTACGCCTATCGTACAACTATTACGAAAAGCTTCTAAGTTCCAATGGACGGACGAATGTGAAGTAATATTCCTCCAATTAAAAGAACCTATAATTGTATATCTCGTTGTGTCAGAAGATGCGATCAACGCGGTGTTGGTTCAAAAGGTGGAGACAGAAGAACGACCAGTTTACTTCGTTAGTCGAGTACTGCATGGAGCTGAGGTCCGGTACCAAATGATTGAAAAGGTCGCCCTGGCCTTAGTCATAACCGTGCGACGAATGCGCATGCATTTCCAAAATCATCGCATTATAGTCATAACCGACTACCCCATCATGAAAATACTGGTTAAGCCTGATTTGGCCGAACGAATGATAAGATGGACAATAGAACTATCGAAATTTCAGATTCAGTATCAACCCAGGAGAGCAATCAAATCACAAGTCTTAGCTGATTTTTTAGTTGAGCTCAGTCCTCGACTAACTGAGGAAAAGGACCCCCAATGGACTCTACATATCAATGGCTCCTCTAACAGTAGGTCATGCGGTGCAGGGGTGGTACTCGAAGGACCAGGTGATGTTCTAATTGAGAAAGGTTTAAAATTTGAGTTTAAGACATCAAACAATTAGACTGAATACGAAGCTATCATAACCAACCTTAACCATCTCTTGCTTTGGAAGTGAAAAAACTCATGTAAGAGGCATTCTCAACTGGTGGTTGAATAGCTTAAAGAAGAATTTGAGGTCAAGGAGACATTATTGCAACAATATTAGCACTTTGTGCGGGGTCTAATTCCAAGGTTTACTGAGGTGGCAATCCAACATATCCGTCGGGAACATAATACTCGAGTTGATATGCTTTTTCGCCTCTTAACGGCTAAGAAGAAAGGACTTCATCGGTCGATCATCTATGTGACCTTGAGAAATCCCAGCGTTAGTTCTAAAGAATGCATGACGACTGATACATAACCAAACTGAATTACACCCATAAAAGAATTTCTAATAGATGGGAATTGTGAAACACATTCGGATAAGGTGATGAACCAGCAGGCCTCCCGATTTATAGTCATTGATCAAGACCTTTATCGGAGAGGTTACACTAGACCACTCTTAAAATGTATCACCCCCGAGCAAGCCACCTATGTCATGCAGGAGATACACGAAGAGGTATGCGATACTCACTCAAGAGCTCGACTGTACAAACTGATTGCGCGGAATTTGTGAAGAAATGTGCCAAGTGTCAGGAGTATGGTAACTTATCTCATCAAAAGCCCAAGAACATTCACTACATTCTCTCCCCATGGCCATTTGTGAAGTGGGGGATGGACATCATCAGACCTTTTACTCCAGGTAAAGGACAGTGTAAATTCTTGTTGATCGGTGTAGATTATTTTACTAAGTGGATAGAGGTCGAACCCTTGACAGCCATTACTGCACGAAATATCCAAAATTTTGTTTGGAAGAACATTGTGTGCAGATTCAGAACACCGCATGTCATCATCACTGACCACAACCGACAATTTAACGATCGAGGATTGACTGAGTTTTGCGAAAAGCTTGATATCAAACACATCACAAGCTTAGTAGAGCATTCGCAGAGCAACAACCAAGTCGGGGCCGCCAACAAAATAATTCTTAATAAATTGAAAAGGAGGCTCGGTCTGGCCAAAGGTAAATGGACCGAAGCGCTTCTCGAAGTCTTATGGGCTTATCAATGCACACCCTAGTCCACCACATAGGAAACCCCATACAGTTTGACCTATGGGATGAAAGTAATGATTCCCGTTGAAGTAGGAGAACCTTCTCTACGATGACAAACACTAGATTTGGATTTGAATAAAGAAAGTTTATTGGTCAGCCTTGACCTTATCAACGAACTTAGAGACCAAAGTAAAAAAAGAGAAGAAACGTGCAAAGTGCGGGCAACAAGAAGGTATAAATCAAAGGTAAAGCCAAGAAACTTCAAAAGAGAGACTTGGTTTGGCGAATGCGCAGTGACGCTCGGTAGGATGACGGTAAGTTTTCAAGCAACTGGGAATGACCATTTCGCATTGCAGATACGACGACCGACGAAAATTATTATTTAGAATTTTTGTTAGGCAAACATGTACTGAGAACGTGGAATGCCACGCATCTCAAATTTTATTTTAGTTGATGAAGTTTAATAAAATAGTGTACTCTTTTCTCGCTCAGTTGTTTTATGCCTAAGGAGGATTTCCGACCGAGAAGGTTTTAACGAGGCACTTTAAAATTATCTTGTTTTTTAATAATTAGGCCAACTTACCAGTCATAAATAACAAGGAGTACCAGCTCCAACCGAATCCATTGAGTATAAACCCCTCAACTGGCTTAACTAAACACCACTAATAATGGTCCGAACAAAATTAAGGAGTCCCAACTCCAAAAGCATTTATCGAGCGCTCGGCCTTGACCCGTGCATCTTAATATAGTTGTCGTTAAAATACGATTCGAACCACAAAAACATCGCATCGAGCGATAGGAATACATAACATCGCAGCGAGCGATCAGAATTAATAACACGCATTGAGCGGTCGAAATAAACAATATATCGCACCAAGAATCATAATAAAAAAATGTCATATCGAACGATCGACACAAAATAAATATCGCATTGAGCAAACATAACAAAATGATTATTTACTTCCTTAATTAATCAAGGTCAGAATCGTATTTTCCTAACCACTCGGTCAAGTAGATTTTCATTCGTGAAATCCGATTCATTAAATCCCTAAAGGATCAGTCAGAGCAAACATTCCAGTAGATAATTAAAAGGTATTAGAATATATAAACTTAGAATTGTTTCATGCCCACATCCTGAGTCCAGGATATAACTGTTTAAAGCGGTTCCAATATTTCTTCAAAGGATGCGCCTGACTCGTTGTGGGGCGTTATGTTCTCTCCATTGTTGATCTCCTTCATCTCCTCATCGATGCCTCTGCCGAGAGGCACCAACTTTCCTTCCACGACATTGTTTTCGATGTCATATCGAGAATCTTTGGCCGGTATGTCATGGAAGTACGTCGCCTGACGAAGGCCCTGTCAAAAGTACTCTTCGCTTATATTGAGCATAAAGGATTAACACGTTTCCACTTTCATGGATAATGTCTTCTCCCTTTCTTCAGCTTCTGCCTTCTCCTTGGCTAGCTCAGTCTTTATTGCCTCTATCTCGACCTTTAGTGCTTGCTGAGCCTTCTTGGCGACCATACTCTCTTGACGCCCCTCCTTTTTGAATGCTTCCATGGCATCCAAACTTGCTTTCAAAGAGCTGGCAAACTCGGCCAGCTCTGTTTTCAACTTGGGCACCACCATAGTCGTGGTCATTTCTAGCTCCTTCCCCAGCATTCGTCCAACCACCAACGCCCGACTTTTGATCTCCACCAACTCCAAGATCAGGGCGTTGGTAGGACCGGCCGCTAGCACGCTCTCATCTTCAGGCAACAAGCCGATTTGTACATCCTGCACCACTCGAAGCAGTGGATTCAGCATCAAGGGTTGGCGAAAGGACGATTCTACCTCCACATTTGATTGAACCGCCTTTGTTGGGTGATCCCTCTTCCGATTGACTAAAGGAACATTGGTGCTTGGGGGATTCACATCGACCAAAACAACCGGGTTACCCCTCCCAATCACCTCGAAGCTGCCTATTTTTCTATTGGCTGCCTAGCGCCTCAAGCTGGTCATAAAGTTTCCTAGAGTTGATCCATCCGAGTTACGATGGCTATAAGACACAAACGAATTAAACAACATTAACATAATGAATACAACCTTAATCATACGAAATCTACATACCAATAAAATTCGTCCACTTCTTGGACGACCCGTATAATGCTATCAATTCTCGAGTCGGTAGCTTATATGGAAGTTGGTCAAAGACAACAAGAACCGACTGGTCTAGCGGTGACATTGACGACCTCGGTCGAGTGGTAATTTGGGTCAAATTTTGGGCCAATGGAAAGGAATTTTGTTCGTCCCACTGTATTATAAAAGTAATCTCGGTTGTCCGGCTCCACAAATATTTTGAAGTATCTTTCTTTGAAATTTTTATATGAGGTGGTGAAAGCCGCTAAATGAATATTCCCCGATCGGTTCGATAAGGACAGTCAACTCACAGGAGTACTTGGACGGTCACTATAGTAGAATAAGAATGACTGGGGTGTGGGAATAAGCCTAAAAATATCACAAAGAACCTGGAATCATTGAAGGGTCACCCACGAGTTAGGGTGTAGTTGGGTCGGTTCCACATTGAGGATCTGAAGGACCACCATGATAAGATCATCGAAGGGAAGGGTAATGTGTAAATATGAGAAAAAGGTATTATAAACAAAGAAGAAATCGTGGATGCGTTTTCTCGACCTGACAGACTCGGTCGGTGAAACCACAAATATCATTTGTCACCGCATCTGAGGGACAATCGGGATTTAAGAAAGAAATTTTAGATAAAAAGTTATCCAAACTATTGTAATCCCTTAAAGAAGCGGGGATATTCAAAACACGGGGTCAACCCACTCATAACTCGGACTTTCAGATCTCCGATCGACTGAAGGGTCTAAACTACCCTAAACCCTAAACCCTAAACCTCGAGAACTGCAATGGTCATATTCAACTCTTCGAAAATTGTTTGTTGAAAATTGAAATGATTTGAGGAAAAGAATGAAAAAATGAAGTTGGATGAAGAAACTTGATAGAATATTAATGTAAGGTGAGACAAACTTCAATTAACACATAATACATTACATCTAATATTTGATTTTTAAGATGCAATATTAATTATGATTATAGATACTAAGTCAAGTACCAAATGGAAGATTTGTGTGTCAAGAAAATGATAAAAATTAATTGATTTGTGATTATTATAATTGTATTAAGTGATAACAGGTTGATAACCGTATTGTATCCGAAAGATGCTCATTGTTTAAAAGTTTTAAAAAAATTGATGACAAACTCACTCATAAGAGAAGGATGCCACGATTGAAACTATCACCCTTTGATTTTGAAGTTAGTGATGCGACCCATCGAGAATTGTTGAACTCATTATGTGTTGTTTAAAGAACACGTCTTCAATATCATGCAATTTACTTCTCCATAAGTAGTAAAGAGAGTTAGTACAAATCATACTGCATAGTTTACTCAAATTGAGAAACTTTTGATAATCTTTTGAGAATCTTGTTGATGATTTGATGTTCATCATCTACTTCTTCTAATAAGACATGTTTAATGTTGCACTATAGTTATTGGATATTGTGATCCTGGAACGTCTTTCTATCTTTCAATCTTGTATAGTGTAATTTCTTATTCTACGAGAATTCGATGAATTCGAAACTGTGCGATTTCATCAATTAAATATATTAGAGGAAAACCCAGATGAGGAAAAAAGTAGCCCAAAAGTTGTCAAAGATTGAAAATGATATTTTGAAACGTTAAAAAAATGTATGTATTTTTTATGCAATGTAAACTTAGTTTTTCATTCTAGTCCAATTTCTAGAATTTTTTTACGTTAGAATCTATTCTAATAGATTTTTTATTATTCAAAAAGTCTAAAATTTAAATTAGAAAAAAAGATCAATTTGACATTATATTATAAAAAGAAAAAATATACTTAACCCCTAAAAAAGTAAACATTTAATAATTGTCAGTTTTGTTTAATTTTATATCTTTATAGATATGTAATATATTAAGATCTTGAATTTTAATCAATACTTATCTAATGATTCCCTATATAGGTTTTGGGCTTTTATAGTAATATTATTTTTAATATGAAAAGATATAAAATAATACTTATCTAATGATTCCCTATCTACGTTTTTAATTTATATGATTATGCATACTAAATCCTAGCTTAACTTTATACCAATTTAAATATATTTAAGGAAGATATGTTTGTCTAAGACGGAAAAAAATATAGATGTTTTTAGAAAATATATTTTTCTATAAAAAAGTAATAGAAAATTATTAAAATATTTTAAAAAATAAATTATAACTTTTCGTTTAAATAAATAAGTACTTAAAAGTTATTTCAGGAGAATTTGTGCTTCGAATATTACTTTGATGTGTTACCAATAGCAAATGATAACAATATTAGGATTTGTAGAAATTTATAAAAAGCATTTGCTCACGAGGTAGGATTTGAATGCAAAACGAAAATACTAATAAGAAATAAATGTAGAACGAAAATAAGAATAGAAGGGAAGATTCGAAAAAAAAAATTAAAATGAAAAATGCATAAATATAAAATTGAAACTGTGTACTTTTATAAAGTAAGATGAAAAGGTTAGTTAGTTTGATTATGTTTTCTTAAAACATTTAATAAAATAAATAATTATTTAAAAATTAGAGTTAAAACGAAAACACGTGTTACTAAATTGATTTTTCATCGGTTTTTAAATTAACTGTATAATAATTAATGTAAAAAATAATATTTAAATTTATTTTTGTACCACCGGTATCAACGACTGAATATTTTACTGGGAAGGTGTGGAAGGTGTTTTCTTTTGGTGCAGGTAGACGAGAGGACATCAGCTAACATTTTCAGATGTTAGAGGATTATGGGAAGCGGAAGAGTGAAGAATGTTGATGGAAGTTGGGGCATAGGGAGATTTCAGAACAATGAGCTGTTATATATTCTGTTAAAGGAGCTACCTTAGAAGTTAGAATTTTGGAAAGCAAATCTGGTTTGTGCAGTAAGTGATGGTGTGAGGTTCTATAATGATAGGTTGTATAAGTGGCTTGGGGGTTAGCTTTTATGCAGCTGTCTTGTTTTAAGGTTGTGTGGATACATAGGTTTTGTTAGTTTTGCTGTCAGGATTTTATAAGTAGTTGTAAGAAGGTATGTTTTCTTTTTCTTTGTTTGATTTTTCCTTTTTCCTAACCCATTTTTTAGTGGGTTTGTATAAGGGTTGAGACACCCATAAAATGTTCCATTAATTTATTTAATTCTTTGCTGAAAAAAAAAACTAGTGACATGACTGAATATCTCACCAGTGACGTTAACAAACATCTTACGAGTGAGGTAGTCGAAACTAGTTCTTAGGTAGTCAATGACTAACCTTCTATACAATATAATTAGTTTAATCAAAGATACAAAATCTTACTTTAATATAAAAAAAGTTTGCAACTTACCCTAATCTAAGTCCAAAACCAATGACTCATTATGATCCTATAAATATGCATTACATCCAAAACAAATGTATATAATATTGAACAATATTTATTATCTTTACCTATAATACTGAACAATATTTATTATCCTTACCTATCACATACCGAATTTTAACTTAAACATTAGTATACCTTTTGCAGATACTTAGTTCTTATTATAAAAAATCAGATTTCTCAAAGCGTGATAACTAAAAGTATTAAGAAAAACAAGAAAAGTATTTTCCAACCCATAAATATTTCCACACGAGAACATTTCTTAATATACCATATACTATAAAGCCTTTAAAGAATATTAAAACTTCAAAAGTGTGTCCACATATTCTACATTAGTTATATAATCGAGTTAAAAGAATTTTCTAAAACATTTTTTTTTTCTACCACTTGCTAGAAGGTTTTTTTGAAAATTTAAAAAAATTGTAAGAGCATTTGTTTAATCATAACATTTCTTGGATTTTTTTGAAGAATTTTTGTAAGAAAAAGAGATGATGAAAGAATTTTTGGTGAAACACCCATGTAGCTGTAATTTTCAGTGATTAAGCTTTCAACTTTTTGTAGTAATTTTCCATTCCGGCATCCAAATTTTTGATTGGTCAAATATGTACAAAAAAAACAAGTTTGCAATCTCATTAGCCAAACAAGTCAGATTTCTTGTTTAGGATTGGTTGTAACCTTGTTTTTCTTTTCTTTTCCTTTATTGGATGAGACATTATTTCAAAAGGAAACTAAGACTCTGTAAACTTACTTATTTTATGAAACTACTACAATTTATTGATTTTGTTGATAAATAATATTTAATACAAAAACTGCCCTTTCAGTATATTTTTTTCTTTTTAAACACATTATTTTAAGAAGTTTGAATTCTAAACTTTGAGTTATTTATTAGAATGATATGATGTTAGTACTGATAGGTTTGTATCCAATACTATTTCATATCATAGGATAATTCACATATCTTTTAACCTTTATGCTTTGTTTGGATTAGAGAGTGGAAATGGGGGAGTGAATTTGAGATGATTTGAAGGGAAAGTGTAAAGAAAGTTAGGGTGTTTGGATTAAGGTAAATAGAGTGGAAAGTGTAGGGAAAGTTTATGAAAATTTGTGAATGATGTGATGGATGTGATTGGAATTATATTATTTTTAATTGATAAAAATGTAAATTTATAAATTTATCCTTATATTTAAAAATTGTTAAATAATCAATTTTATTTATTTATTTATAAATTATAATCATTTTTAATTAAAATATTATTTAAATATGTATAATTATAAATATTTAATAAAAACTGATTTTATATTAAATAAAATTATTATTTTTATTTTTACTCTTTTGTAATTAATATAACTATTATATAAAATCATTTTTTATTATTAAAAAATATATTTATTTTTATTTATAACTTATTATATATAAAATATGATTAATTATGTTATTATAAAATAATTATTTTGTATAATTTTAATTATACTTTTTAGATTTAAATTGTAATTTTATTTTAAATAAAACAATAATAATTTGAATTTAAAATAAAAGATAAAAAAGTAAATTAAAATTAATTAATTAAATAATATATATATATATACGTACCTTTCTTCACATTTTGCAAATAAAGTTCTGAACGTATAAAATGTCTTGATTTTCGTATTTTTCGAAAAAGAAAATGCATTGGTTTTCTAACTTTCCGTAAGCACAGTAAATCTTTGCTTTTCTATCGTAAAAACAAACTATGCCTTAGTGATTATATATTACATTTTCTTACGTATTGATATAAATTCAGTTGACTTTAAAAGTTTATATAACCAAATTCGAATTTTTTTTGTCAATTAAAATTAGAAATGGTGTTTTATTACCTAACAATCAACATAAAATTAAAAAAATTTAAATTTTTTGTTTTTTTAATATTTCTTTCCGACAGAATAATATACAATTCACAAATAATAATTAACACAATCTCACAGCGTTTTTCCAACATTATAGTAGCTTAGATTAACTAAAAATTAATAATTATTGAATTGCTTACAAATATTAACATTACAAATTCATAAAATGATAAACACTATACAATCTATATATCATAAATAAAACTAAAGCAAGCTAGTAAATAGTTAAAATTATAAAGCTCGGAACGTGCAAAAGTTTGTTATAACTTCATGCTTCATGGGAAATGATAAATCAATATCTATAATTTTAAATTTTAATTTAATTAATAAATATATAATTTTTACTAAAGTATTTGGTCTCTCTCCACAATTTATAATGTTGGCTAATATTAATAACAATCCAATATAACTAATTTAAATTTGGTATATTTATTTTCCATTCAATGTTCATATTAGATATGTTTTGCAGTTATTCTTTGTGCTCTAAATTACAATAAGGTAAAGAAACCCATATATGTAAGCATATTTTTCTCTTAATACAGTGATAATGTAAATATCTTAAAATTGAAAAGATTAATATTAAAATAACATAAATTTTGCTTAAAATTAATTAAAATATACTTACAATAACTATAACTTTAATATTCATACACATAACACATCAAGATAGTAAGAATATAAAAAAAAAAATATCCTTTTAACATATAGAAAGTGGATAGGACATTACTTATGAGTTTGAGAGACATCAAAGTTACTATCTTGTGTCATTGAATTGAAAAAGGGAAAAAAGACAATTTTGATTTTGGAGGTGTATAAACTATTGTTTTATTTTTTATAGTCCTTTTTAACATATAAATAGTTGTCCATCCATTTTAGTTTTACATGCAATTGGAGAACGTTAGGTGCAATGCTACTAATGTCCTTATGATTTTCTCAGATTACTAAAGAATATAAGTTGCAAATGCAATTAGTGGTTGTTAACTTTTCACTAAAGAACTTTACTTTTACATGTTGCCTCAGAACTTTAGACTTTAGACCAAACATACAACCCAAGGTACTTTAATATGCAAAGAAGGTTCATACTATAAGGATTTTTACAAATAAAATACTCTATTTCGATTTCTAACTAAAACTTAACTAAAATATCTTCCCTTAACTAAAATTTTCTTCTCTTCATCTTTTTTTCCCATGAGAGGTTGTTCGAAGCTTTGCTTGAAAGTTGTTTTGCTAAAAATGTTGCTTAACCTTTCAACTATAGTGAGACGCGATTAGATTTTGAAAGGTAGGTGAGAATGAACAGTTGAGGGTAGAGTGGACAATTCTTAGAGAAAGAAAAGGAAAGTGAGAGACTTACATGAAATTGAGAGAATGAAAGGGAAATGAGGTTTTACATGACAAGTTCAATCAATCATTTCTTTTGTTTCAACCAGATAAACATCCTTCCCAAAACTTTGTCTTCTTGTGAAATTTCATCCACCCTCCAACAATATAGGATGTAGATAGCAGGCTATTGAATTGCTTCATGTATACAGACAATTAACTCTACCAAAGCAGGTGATTAAATGTTGCATAGGTGACCCTTTCCCAATGCAACTCATCTTCCTAAGCATGTTTCTTTTTTACCTCATACTCTCAGTAATTTTACACATATGATCAGATTAAAATATCAATTTGAGTATGAGAATGGTGACTTAGGGAAACATATTCCTTAACCATGCCCATACCTTAAGTTGTGTCTCACAAAACACATGTTCTTCATTTGCTTTCCCATTTTAAAAAACAACCATGTTTCTCTTCTTCCAAAGATTTTCCACTACTATAATATACATTCCTTTTCATATGAGGTTACCTTTAGAACTAAGTAGAACTAAGTTATGTAGAGCAAAAGTGGCTAAAATGTTTCCTAGGTTGCTTATGACTAACATGATTAATTTTTGTAAGAGTTATATACCAAACATATCCTATCACCTTACACTTAAAAAAAAATCTTTAATAAGTTTACTATGAAGTCTGCACACGGAACAAAGTCTCTCAATATGATTTAATCATCGTCTTCTCAAGTTAATTTAGTAATTACCTTATTTTTAAAATACGCCATGCAAAATATTTTGCATTATATAAATATTTAATTTTCCACCATGTTGATCAATGATGATTCATTTATAAAGTAAATATATCATTATAACAAAAGTAATGAATCAAAATTAATAGAAAATTGATAAGATACATTAATTATATATATATATATGCATAATACAAGAAAATCATTAAATAGAAATAAATTTTAGAGACAAAAAATAATTAGTCACTCTATTGAATTAGATGTTATTTTAAAATTTTAGAGACTAAAAAAATTATTGATATCTAAAGTAATTTATATTATTAATAAAATTCATAAACTAATTTTTAAATTAGTATTTATGAATGTTTTAGTTACGGATTACTTTATATTCTAAAGTTGGTAGCTAGTTATATAACCATTTTAAAACTAATTTATAAATTTAATTAATAATAAAAACTATTTTAAATAAAAATAATTTTTGTAATAGTATTTAATTTAATTAATATATAATAACAAATTTTTTATCTCTAAAATTAATTTTTATTTAATAATTTTTTTTATTATACACAACATGGAAAATATTGATATCTAGGAAAAGGAAAAGCTTGGTATTAAGAATTAGAATTGTGGCAGACCAGAGACTTGAGTCATGACCTGCACATTATACATTATGCATTAAGTTACAATATTAGTGTTAGCTGTCATGACGAACTATGCAATTTAATTGTGATCATGTAATTACTGCTAAATTAAACCGACATTAAATACTTGCTTCAACAAATAAAATGCAATCATAGATTTACCTTATCGATTTAATTTAAATCTTATCATACTTACAAATCTGTCACAATAGATAGATATATAACATCTACTAAATCTACTTCCATTAATGATATATCAAATAACGTTTATGCACTGTGGAAGTCTTTTATTAATTGTGTTAACTATAAGAAAAATTGTAACTTGTTACTATAATATTATGAGTTTGTATTCACCATCCTTTTGCAATCACTATTAGAAGAAAAGAAAAGATGAAGATTGAAAAGAAGTGTTTAAAAGTATATTTTTGGTGACATTTGTGTAGCATTGAAAGTGAGGAGATGAATAAAAATAGGAAGGATTAGTGAAGTAGGTAAACTGGTAAGTCTGAAATGGTGGGTGTGATCACGTGGGTGGGGTGGTTTGTTCAGTGTATCGTCCACTTTTGCGACAAACACCAACTCACCCCATAATATTAATAACATGTGGCCTAAAACCGAAGGAAGTAGTAATATTAGGGTTTATAAAATGAGTATTGATATCATCAAAACTTTTTAGAAGATTACAATTGAAATTTCTTTTGTCAAAATATAGATTCTACGTGAAAAGATTGAACAATTTTTAAAGAATTTTAATATTTTTTTATCAAGAAAAAGTAAATAAATGTAGTTGGGAGATAATTCAATTTTTATACATAATAATAGAGATAAATACGTGTTTCTCTAAACAAACCAAAAATTCACAATTTTCTCACCAACTAAGTACTTGTCTAAACAACACCAACTAATTAAATCTTATCATTCAAAGTAACCATAAAAGCTAGAATCCTAATACATTAACAATCTAATACTGAATTTTTTGAAATTACAATTGCAAAATAGAAAAAAAAATTACTAAAATGTAAATAGATGACATTTAAAAAAAAATACTTATACTGGTGTCTTTGACTATATAATTGTCAAAATAATATTTTTTTATTTTAAAATTATATTATAACACATCATAATTATACACTTTTTTTATTTACCAAGCAATTATCTAAAGTAACATTTTTTTATTAAAATAACAATTTTTTTTAAGGAAAGAAACAATCTTTTAGTAATACAATAATTTCATGTCACAGATGGATTGGAGGGGAGGAGAAAGGAAAAGTAGAATAAAAGCATTGATAAACATCACAGAAAGATTGAGATATATAAAAATAATTGGACTGAAAAAATGAGTAAAACTAGTTGAATACTTGTTATTATCTTAAATAAAAAGAAAAATATATGTATTGATAGTGTAAAGATAATAATAATATACACACTATTAAACTCTAATAATAATATGATTACCAAAAGACGTAAATTTTGAGAAGAAGCATTTTAAAATTTTAGGAATCACAGCTAGTAAGTGATTTATTATAATGTTAAGCACTTACCAGATTTGTGCATTTTAAAAAAAAACAGGCATCACCAACCATCACTGTTCTTCGTTTTCGGTTTTATAGTGACTTTTTTTTTTTAATCAGCATTTATAGTGACTTGTAACTAGCATGTGCCCTTCTTATACACAAATTGAACAAAATATTTAATGGATTTAGAAATTTAGTGTTGTCAAAGTTCTGGCAGGCATATCAATTTTTATTGCAACAGGTTAGCTAAACCAGCTCAGTAAGGAATTCAAAATAGTAAGGAATTCAAAGAAAGCTAAGAAAAGAAAATTACTAAGACAACACTTTTGGAAACAAAAAAATAGATAAACTAAAAATTATTAAAGCAAGAAAGGTTATTATCCAAAGAGAGTGGAATAGTTGTTGATACAAAACTAAAGAAGAAAAGATTAAAAAGAAAACACACAAAGACTAAATGAGTAATATAAAAAAAAATTAGAACTATTTAATCATAGGATTAAATATGTTTTTCAATTTGCAAGTGAAAATAATTTTTGTCCTTAGTTCAAACTTTAAACCGACTAAATGAGCCGGTTTTATGGGGTTGAGTTAGGCTTAAAGTCCACTTCGTAATTTGGTATCAGAGTCATTTCGATCCTATCCTAGCGAGTGTTTGTTGGGCCTATCGTGTCACCCGTTATCGGGCCGTTATCGGACCACCCATAATATGTTATCCCACGCACGATCTGTCACTCTCGGCGTGAGGGGGGTGTGTTGGAGATCCCACATCGACTAGAGATTAGAACATTTAATTGTATATAAGTAGGTGCAAACCTCAACCTCATGAGTCGGTTTTATGGGGTTGAGTTAGGCTTAAAGTCCACTTAGTAATATGGTATCAAAGCCATTTTTGAGCCTATCCTAACGAGTGTTTGTGTTGGGTCTATCGTGTCACCCGCTATCGGACCACCCATAATATATAGTCTCACGCACGAGTTTGTAGTCTCGGCGTGAGGGGGGTGTGTTGGAGATCCCACATCGACTAGAGATTAGAGCCTTTCATAGTATATAAATGGGTGCAAACCTCACCTCATGAGTCGGTTTTATGGGGTTGAGTTAGGCTTAAAGTCCACTTCGTAATAAACCTTTTAGATATTTATAGTAAAGAAACTACTGAGATAAGTTTTTGGCACTACAATATTAAAATATTCCATACTGACTCATCGTTGATGTAGATGTTATATAATACTATAATATCGTATATGTTAAAAAATAATTTTATGTAAAAAAACACGAGTAAAAAAGACCAATTTTAATAATTTTTCTAATACAAGTACTTAAGAGGTTTGTAGTCTGATAATAATAATAATGAAAAATATATTTAACTCCTAAAATAATTAATTAAACAGTGTAATAATCTATTCAGAAAACAATTGAAACAGACTCGAAAAAATATATAAATCAATTTGTTGAAGCAATAAAACAAACAGTTAATTTGATATCTAAACTTTAGAACTTGAAAAAAAATTATCACCTTACTTATTTCACAATTTTTTTTTCACTATAACTTGTTTTAGCCCATACTCCTCAATGAATTGAACTTTAATAGTGACCCGTATAGGCTTGGAATTATAGATCTATTAAACTAAATTTAGGAACCAAATCACGTTATAGGAAAAAAGATGTGGCTTCCAAAGATTTTCTTAAAATTATTTAAGAATAGATTTCACTAATTGGATCATAGAATTTTTTAACGAATATTATAAAAAATGGATATATTTTTCAACAAAATAAACCTTAGGTGGGGAATGAATTAGATTCACAAAAGAATACAACAATAAAAGAGAACTCATGGATCAAATCGTGTGAACAAAATCTGGTATAAACTCATTTTTTGTTCCAATTTATCAGAAAATAATTAATTATTAATCAAAGAAAACAAAATTTGGAAAGTGGTAAAAGATGATGAACAAGTCACTTGCTAAATTGGAATAAATGTAAAGAAAATCGTTACTATAATGTAATTTATTCAAAATAAAATCCAAAGAGATATATCTCTTAAGGATAAAACTCTTGGTCAGAATAAGAATAATTTTCTAATTCTAGAGTTATCTTCAAACATTGATAGTTTATACCTAGAAGCAAATATTTTTTATTATTATTATTGTTGTTGTTATTATTGTGTTGGTCGTAGTTTGGTTCTCAGTAGCAATTCCATGACAACTCGGTTCTTGGGTAGAACAGGAGGACAACTCGGTTCTTGGGCCTAGGTAAAATTCGCATAAGTGGCATTTTTCAAGGATAGATCCAAGGTGCGCAGGAGAGTCGTTACGTAAATAAATCAATATACATGTGCTTATAGATATATTTGGGGTATAATATTTGTTATTATTGCGTATATTTATATTTGATATTATTGAGTAATTGTTATTATTACGTGGCATTTATGTTGTATGTTTGTTGAACGTGGCTAGTTGTTAGTAATCATAAGTAAATAGGGAGATGCATTGATAACGGAAAGTGGACCACGGATAGCACCGAAGGAGTGTTAGTGCATGTTGCATACGGTTTTCTGTTATAAATAAAAGTTAACATGACTATTTTTCAGTTAAGATTTGTTTATCTCACGAGAGAGTAGTTGTTGCATGTTGCATGTGCGGTTATAAAAGGGGCCTGAGAACCCAGAGGAAGGTATGTTGTTTTTGCACACTACACTAAAACTGTTACTTTTGGTGAACCCTAGCTGACTTGATCGTCGGAGTGTAATCAATAGGTAGTGCGCCATCTGTCCCAACGGAGCCTTATTCTAGCATCGAGAAGGATACGTGAGCCTGATTCCCAAAGAGGTAGTCCAGGAGGAGGAGTTCAACCTACTCAACCGGCGGGAGAGTCAATCGGCGAGAACATTTGGCACCAACTGTGGGGCCCGCTAAAACTTGATCCCATCCACATTCTGATTCAACAGACGACAATGAGGAATACGAGGCAAGTGCCATCGTGACAAGAAGGAGGCGAGGCTCCCACACTGCAGCATCTTATGGAGATCATTAGGAATCTCCAGTTGGCCAACGAACAGTCCAGACAGGAGCAAGAAAGAGTACGAGAAGAGATACGCAAAACCAATAAGGATTTGCGTAGAGACCAACAACACCAAGATCGACGTATCTCGAGGGAGTGGGATTCAAACCCGCCTGAGAGAGACTGCCCCGAGCCTTTCTCACGGGCTATCATGGACGAGCCAGTACCCGTGCATTACGGGAACCTAAGATCACCTTCACAGGGGTAGAAGACCTTGAAAGTTATCTTACTGCGCTTACTGCCCAGATGATCATCTTGGGTGGGTCAGACGCAATGAGGTGCAAGATGTTCATGGACACTTTCACGGGTACAGCGATACAGAGGTTCAGTGGACTCCCGGACGACCATATTACCTCGTTTACACAGTTTGCTAGACTGTTTTGAGAGCGATTTTTATGTGAGTTGATATTAGGTTGATTCATTAGATGACACTTTTTAGAATTAGGATCAAGATTCATAAGCAATTAAGAAAAAGAACAAGAAAAAAACTAACCAATTAAAACAACAACAAGAAGATTGAACTGATTAGAAATAGAAAACAAGAACATTGAACCGAATGAATTTATGAGACAAATCAATTAAACCAAACAAAATCACAAATTAAGAAGATGAACCGATTGAATATATGAAAGGAAGCATATGAACCGAATAGAATCAAGAAATAACAACATTCTACCGATTGAAATCAAGAACAAAAGAACAAAACATGTTTAGAATTTGATATGGAATAGAAATGGAAGAAGAAGATGAAAGGACGAAACACTTATGTGGTGAAGCAAGGGAAGTGATTCACGCCACTTGGAAGGTGAATGGACTCCAAGATGAGTGAAGAATGCTGCCTCTTGAGAGCTCTCAAAGACTCACAACATAAAACTAGGAAAAGGAGAACAAGTCTCACAAAATCTCTTTCAATTTGAGAAGGGTAACTTTACTTCAAATTCAATGTGTCTTTACAAGAACCAAGCACCTCTATATAGTGTAGAGGGTCGGTCATTCAAAAGGCAAAAAGTGGGAAGAAGCAAATGAAAAGGCATTTGAAATGCCGCCCCAAACAAGTCACATACTCTATGGAAAGTGTGACTTTTCTACTACTTTCTCATAAGTCCTATGCTCCTTTTCATACTTCCCTTTTATGTTCTATTTTAAATCTACTCTAAAGAAATTACAAAAAGATATATCAATTGAAGCTCATCTACTAATGCTTGTGCCCTTGCTCTTAGCAATCTTTTGCTAGGCTTGCGCCTCAATGTTAAGAACACTAATAAGAAGAACTTCAAGTGTTGTGGTCCTTGACCGTTCTTCCTATTGATGGCATCTTCTTTTGTTTGTTGAGATTACCCTTCAAGGTTGGCATCCATGGTCATCTCTTTATGGGTTAGGGTCGTATCAAGTTTTATGCCAATCGGGTTAAACCCCAGTTCTATATGGCCTCTTCAATGTGCGCCAGAGGGAAGGGGAGACGTTGAAGGATTATTTGAACCGATTTTGGGCTCTCACTGTGAAACTACAAACTCATGATGAGAATGTCTTGGTGTTCGCCTTTGAGCAAGGAGTCGCTCCAAGATCGTTTTGCGATTCCCTCATCAAAAATCCGGCAGAAACTTTCTCCGAAATCAAACAAAGAGCGGTCGCCCACATTAATGCCGAGGAAGCAGTGGTGGCTAGAAACAATGGTTCGCATTCTCGGCTAGCTAAGCCAAAGGAAGCTAGCAAACCTTCGCAGCCTTTGAGGGTAAACGAGGCCTCGGCTGGGAAGAAGGTAGAAGTTAGACATGACCCTTACAGGAAGGGCTAGTTCAAGGCAACAGGCAAAGACAAGGAGTTTCATCCCAAGTTCTGCATATCGTACAAGGAACTGATAAGCATACCCGCAGTGGCCGAAAAGCTGAGGTTACCCCAAAAGGTTGATAGAAATTTGGGGGGGAAGAAAGGATACTTGGTGTGAATTCCACAAGGGATTCGGACACAATATTGAGCGGTGCATGGACCTGGGCTACCAGCTGGCCGAGTTGTTGAAAGACGGTTTGTTGAAGGAATACCTTGAAACCGACCAAGGAGAGCTACAGGGGGAAGTTGTCCAACGGGACTAGACGCATGAGGTCCCCGTCCACTACGGCCACCAAGCGCAAGAGGTACGTAAGGGCAGTGATGTCGTTGGAAGCAAGAGATCACGATGATACACCAGAGCTAGATCTCTACTTCACAAAGGCAGACTTGGTGGATGTAGTCCCTCACGATAATGACCCGGAAGTGATATCTATTGTTATAGTGGGAAGAAAAATGCATCAGGTTTTCATTGACCAGGGAAGCTCGGCATATGTGGTTTTTGGTCCACCTTTGTCAATTTGCGGTTATCCCCTGATCAGCTGAGCTCGCATGACGGATGCTTAGTTGGTTTCACAGGGGATCAAGTGGAGATCTGGGGTAATATTGATTTGAGGACGACCTTTTCATATGAGGATGCGGCCAGAACTATCGTCATCAGGTATATTGTTGTTAACACTCCCTCAACTTATAACTTGCTGTTAAGAAGACCCTCGTTGAACAGGTTGGGAGCGGTCGCTTCTACGAAGCACATGAAAATGAAGTTCTCATCCCTTGAGAGAAAAATGATTACGATAAATTCCAACCAGAAGGCGGCTTGGAAGTGTTATGAGAGTACCCTGAAGAACAAAAGGAGTTTCAACTCTGCCACCATTTCTCATGAGGGAAAGGTTGTCGAGGTCCTAGAAGTCGGGATAGGCCATAAACAACGGTCGGGACCAGTTGGTGATGTTCAGGAACGAGAATTTGAAGGAAAGTTGTTCGAGCTCGGTGCCTCGTTAGGTCAGGAGTTGCAAGACCAGATAGCAAGGGTGATAGCCAGGCACCTGAACGCGTTCGCATGGTCCTCCGTTGACATGCGTGGGATAGATCCTGACTTCCTATACCACAGGCTCACTATAGATAGCAGGGTTCGACCAGTAGTGCAGAGGAGAAGGAAATTTAATGAAGATAGACACCTAATCATCAAAACGGAGATTCAAATTGAATGATGACCATAACAGAGAGATCCAGTACCCTGAATGGTTGGTGAACGTGGTGCTAGTTCAAAAGGCCAACGAAAAATGGAGGATGTGCGTCGATTTCACAGATTTGAACAAGGCATGTCCGAAAGATTCTTACCCACTCCCGAGCATCGATTCCTTGGTGGACAGCGCCTCGGGTTGCCGACTACTATGTTTCTTGGATGCCTTCTCGGGGTACAATAAGATCCAGATGCACCCCAATGATGAGAACGAGACTGCTTTCATGACAAAGCTCGCTAGCTATTGCTACAAGGTCATGCCATTTGGCCTAAAAAACGCTAGCGCTACTTACCAGCGATTGATGGACAGGATTCTCGTCCCCTTGCTCGGGCGAAATATGCAGGTGTACGTAGACAACATGGTTGTTACCTCCAAGGAGAAAGAGCAGCATGTGATAGATCTTGAGGAGCTATTCGCAACCATAGCCAAGTATAACCTGAAGTTGAACCCTAAAAAAAGCGTGTTCATGGTGGAGGCAGGAAAGTTCCTCGGATTTCTGTTAACCGAGAGAGGCATAGAAGCTAACCCTGACAAGTGTGCCACCATCATCGAAATGAGTTTCCCTGCCACCGTCAAAGAAGTCCAACAGCTGACTGGACGGATGGCAGCTCTTTGTCGTTTCCTGTCAGCCAGTGGAGACAAGGCTTATCCGTATTTTCAATGCCTAAAGAAGAACAATCGCTTTGTGTGGACTTCCAAGTGTGAGTTAAAGGAGTATTTAGCCAGCCTTCTCGTTCTCGGTAAGCCGATGGCAGGTATTCCTCTTCGCCTGTATTTTTCTATCATAGACCGGGAGATTAGTTCAGTGACATTGCAGGACCAATATCAGATTCCGAAGCCAATTTACTTCATCAGCAAGGTGCTATAGGGGCCCGAGGAACGTTACCAAGCGATTGAGAAAGTTGTGCTGGCAATAGTATTCACAGCTAGGAGATTACAACACTATTTTCACAGCTTCACTGTGATAGTGATGACTGACCCACCCATCCGTAAGGTCTTACAAAAGCCTGACATAGCAGGGCACATGGTGTGGTGGTCGGTAGAGTTGTCCGAGTTTGACATTCACTATGAACCCAGAGAGTCGTTTAAAGAACATGTATATGCTGATTTCGTTGTCGAATTGACGTCTGGGGGCCTTCACCTAGACCCTAGAGATTTCCCGTGGATATTTTCAGTAGATGGATCCTCCAATCAGCAGGGCAACGGAGCTGGGGTTATCCTAGAAGGGCCTAGTGGCTTGTTGATCGAGCCGTCGTTGAAGTTTGCATTTAAGGTTAGCAACAATCAAGTCGAGTATAAAGCATTGATAATAGGGATGTTGCTATCCCAGGAGTTGGAAGCTCATAATCTATTGGTAAAGAGCGACTCATTACTTGTTACCGAACAGGTAATGGGCAGATATCAGGCCAAAACTCGCAATTGGCTGCATGTCTCAAGTACATCATGTTCCTGAAAGAAGTTTTCACTGAGTTTGAACTTTTTCACGTGCCGAGGAACAAAATTCCTGGGTTGGCCTCTTGGCTAAGTTGGCAAGCTCGGGAAAAGGGAACCGACAAAGGTCGGTGAACGGCATAAGCGAACCCGCCTAAGGAGGTCTTAGGGGTAAATGCTCAGAGAGGAAGCAGTCACCGGTTGTTGACCCAGGAAACACTGAAAGTCCCCCAAGTAGTGGCATGTTGGATATTGGAGGGGGGAAGTAATGGTTATCTCCCAAGGTAGCATGGCGGATACCTGGATCACACCTTACCAGCTTTATTTAGCCAATGGATTATTTCCCAGTGAGCCCACAGAGCCAAAGGCAATAAAGAGAAATTCGAGAATGTATACGTTGATCGATGGCAAGTTGTTTCGTCATAGATATGCTCACCCCGCCCTTATTTGCGTCAGTGGGGACCAAGGTGTCCGTGTAATGGCCGAATTGCACGAAGGAATCTGTGGGAGTCATCTGGTGTCAGATAATGGAACACAATTCGCCAATCAACAGTTAGGAAAGTTATGCTCGAAACTCGGGATATGCCTTTGTGGAGCACCCCCAAAAGAATGGTCAGGTAGAATCGACCAATAGGGTTTTACTCAGAGGCCTGAAAAGAAGGATAGAGAAAGCCCCAGATTTTGTGGGCTTACCACACCACGCCCCAATTCACCACTAAATAAACGTCGTTGATTTTGGTGTATGAGACAGACGCCATGATTCCCAGAGAGATTCAGGAAAACTCTCCTCGATTTCAGAATTTTGTTGTTGAAGAATCCAATGAGGGGAGGGAAGTGAATTTGGACTTATTAGATGAAGCCCGTGAGCAGGCACGTATTAAGTTTGAGGCGCTGAAAAGAAGGGTCGAGTTGAAACAAAGAAGCAAGGTCAGACCTCGGCAGTTCCAGGTTGTCGACTTGGTAATGCGAAAAGTTCATCCTTACCAGTTGGAGAATAAGTTGTCTCCAAAGTGGACAGGGCCGTTTCGCGTAGTTGAAGTGCTCGGAAATGGTGCTTACAAGTTAGAAACCTTGGAGGGAGGACCTATTCCTCGGATATGGAACGCTACTAACCTCAAGTTTTATTTTAATTAATACCTATTGTTAAACAATGTGATACTAAAAGGTGATGCTCTTTTTCCCTTGAAAGGGTTTTTTTAATGAGGTCACCTAATAAAAAAGTTGTTTTTGATGCATTGTAGTTTTCTTTGTCTTTTCCATTTGATTGTGATGCATGGTGCCACGACCTTTCTCGGAGAAGATTCCCGAGAAAAGGTCATGAGAGCGATTAATTACCACTGGCACCTTCCTCATGAAGTCGCCCTACAGGTAAAGTTGCATAAATGCCTCATCCGGACCAGCACAGGATAAGTCGGGCTAACTTGGGGTGAAAGTGATCACTCGAGTCTAGGTGCTCTGTGGGATGAGTAAAGTTGCACAGATAAATCACTTGACCCAGTACAAAGTAAGTTGGGCTAGCTCGGTGTGAGAGTAATCACCCGACTCTAGGTGCTCTGAGGGATAAGTGAAGTTGCATAAAGAGGCCATCCAGTTGGCAAATGGTGAGTTGAGCTAGCTCGGCGTGTGAGAGACACCCAAGTATAGACGTTGTGTGGGATGAGCTAGTTGCGCAGGTGAATCATATGATTGGTGTAGAACAACTCAGGTATTGCTAGTCACCTGAGTACAAGCGCTCTTTGAGAATGATTTTTTAGTTGCATAGCTCAGTCGTCCAAGCATGTGCCATGCAAGGCGGTACCTGTTGGATTTGAGGTAAGATACCTTTGAACATACCACTTTGAGCGTTAGCCTGTAGAGGCTATGATGAATGGTCCAGTAAAAGGTTAGTTTTGTTAAACTTTGATTATACTTGTTATCCCATGACGGGAAGAGTTAGCACTAAAGACGAGTTGATTGACTAAATATACTTAGATGTGTACGCATTATCCTAAGCTACTTGAATTAGTCGAGGTCAATCATTGTGTGCATGTGCAAAGATTTAAGGCATTGTTGTACGAAAAATGATGGCGGTAAAGTAAGGCAGGTTTATAATAAAAATAAAATACAAAAGTGCTAGAAATTGCATAGTTACATCATGTTTAATTTTCTACTAGTTGTCCGTCTATGACTCTTGTTGCAAGTTGGACAGTCGATCGTTCTGCTTTTCCAGGCGAGTCACTTGTTCAGCGGCCTCTTTGGTCTTAGCCACTAAGATTTGCTCGGTTTGTTGGTGGAGGGCACGGTTTGTTGCAAGATCGCCATCTTCTGTTGAGCATCTTGTTTCTCCCGTTCGGTGGCGGTTTCTTGACTCCACAGTTTCTTCACGGTCAAGCAGCTTGTGGCCAAGGCTTGCCCAAAATGCTTCATAGCCTCCTGCAACAGATGGTGGCCCCCGTGAACCTCCATCTTTTCCTCATCCTCAGGATGCAGCAAGGTAGGAAGTGATGTCGACGTTAGAATCCCATAAGTCTTTCCTCCTTAAGCTCTCTGCACCCCCTTCAACATAGCACGGTGCGACTGAAAGCACGCTGGAGGGTTGTTGAGGAGGAGCAACGTTCAAAGTCGTTTGCCCCGAGAAGGAGAAGGCACTGGGCTGATGGCACAGTTTCTCCCTCTCTTTCTAGTAAAGATGAAGCCCGAGGAAGTGTCCTCGTCTTCTTCATAAGAAGTTGGGGCGACCACCGCCTTCAGTGGCATTTGGCTCGCCACCTTCGCCTTTAAGGGCAGTTTCAACAGATCTTCCTTGTTGAAGCGTGCCAACATTTTATCTGCAAAAAGACATAAGAAGATTTGCTCACGTTTGTTAGAATATATGGCCTTAAACGAGAGGGGGGTGAATTGTTTAAAAGAGGTTTTTGAAAACTTCTTTAGGTTTAACAAAATTCTTTGTGTGAGTCCATAACAAGAATCAAGTTAGCCAAGAATATAAGCAATTAAACGGCAAAGCAACAGAAAAACAAACAATCGGTTGTTTATACTAGTAACGCTTAAAAAACAGAATTAAATGAGTTCAGAGTAAGAGAGAGATACACCAACAACTTATACTGCTTCACTCTTAAGCCAAGAGCTACATCCAGTCCGCAGAAAATCACTGGGTGATCCACTAAGCAATCAATCCAGATTACAACACACAAACCACCAAAGTAGTAACCTTGAACCCTTCAATAAACACATTCCCTTTGACAAAACACACCAAGAGTATTGATCTTGACCACCTCAAGAACACACAACACTCTTTGGCAACACAACACCAGAAATAAAGTAGGTTGAGAAGGGATTACACTTGTTCACAATACAAACTAAAATCAATACAATTTCAATATTATTCCACTCTCTTTGAAAACCCAAAGCTTGATGTGAATGTTCAAATCTTAGAAACTTTGTCACAACTCAAAAACTCAAATTTGTTTGTCTTGCTTGTTTAAAAACATAAACAAACCATTTATATTTTCCAAAGATTGGTCAAAGCATTTAATGAAGGAGCGTATTTAGTTGAAAAACATTTAAAGCACATTCAACAACCAAAACTGAATTCTATTAGGATTTTCAAATAAACAATCAGTTGAAACCACGAAACAACCAATTGTTTGGTTTGACAGTTAAGTCAACCAAACTAAAACAGTTTTCAACCTTTTCAAATCTCCTAAGAGTAAAACAATCGGTTGATTCGACAAAACAACAGGTTCTTTTTCACTTAGTTGGAAAAACACTTGATTTCAAAAAGGTTTTAAATCACATCAGTTTTAGATTTTTCAAAGGAGTGGATCACATTCCAATCTACCCAGATCCCTCCCAAACACAGCAACAACACCAGTCTTTCATCAAACACTTTGGATTTGGATTCTTCAAAGCACTTAATCACTCTTGATCAACAATGTTCTCATAAGTAAAATCTTACTCTCTAAGGTTATAGGAAAAAAATGTACCAGTATAACTCTTTAAAGAGTCTGGGTCAAACTCATTGGCCATAAGGTAAGCGGTATCGAAGGCAACTGGGAGGCTTGAGCAAAATTTGCAAACCTCCTGGTCAACAAGAGCTAAGTCGTCTAAGCGCCGAGCAACTTTGAAGTTGGGTTTTTGAGTCCAATACAGGGGAAACCCCTCTAGAAGGTCGGGATGCTTCTTATTAGCTCGGACCTTGAGGAAATGGCCTTTGAAATTTTTATAAGACGATTGTAAAAGGATAAGAGTTCCCCTTCCATAAATGCTATTTACAAAGACCAGGAGTTGACGATCTAGTTTCTTCACCTCGAAGAGGTAAAGGAACACGTCAACAGAGGGTGGGATGTCGAGTTGGTCGCAGAGGATAGAGATGGCTCAGACGAATGCCCAGCTATTGGGATGTAGGTTGCAAGGGCCACGTTGAGCTCGGTTAGGAGCTCTTTTTCAAAAACTGATAAAGGGAGGCGAAGAAGGACTCTTTTAAAAACAATGGCATAGAAGTATAAAATGGGTTTGTTAAGGGATATGTCTTCATCACAACATACGAACTCGTCTACGTCACAAGTGTCTAAGAAAATCCAATCGTCTTATTTGTCGGAGTGGCATTTACTCTTCCTAAGGGTCACTATTTTCTCGTGGGAGGTATAGGAAGATGTTTTAGTTAGGAGGTTTGGCGGATCCCAAGGGTACAAAGATTTATAATCTATGGTTGGTTGCATCTAAACACAATCACACACAGAAAGCGAAAAAAAACTCAGACCCAACACAACAAAGAAACAAGCAAGGCAAGCATAAATTTAGGAATTCATACAATAGAAGAACAGAAGAAAAAAAACCTAACATGCATTTCAGAATTCATACGACAACCTACAAGTGATCAACCTCAAGCACATATATTAACAGATAAAAGCAGAAAACGATCACAGGAAGAGCATGCAATCGTAAAAAGATGAACATTCGGGGTTGAGGAAAAGGAATACCTTTTGTGATTGGAAGAAAAGAATCTTTGAGAAATGCGTGAAGAACTTTGAGTAAGGAGTAAGGAGAGTGTGAAGTTTACGAAAGTGTCGAACTAAACGTTCTGGACGAGGTTTAAGAGGAAAAGAGAATTCGAAACGATGGAGTTTTGCTACCAATAATATCAGGACACGTGTACATGTGGGGTCGCATACAGTATAACATCACTTCAAAGACGCTTCGTGCACCGTGCCTCACCTACTTCTGAGAAACAGTCGTATCAATTGTTGCTCAGGAGACTCTTCACTTCGCCAAAGCTCAGCTCGAGCTTGGGGGGTTGTGTGCTAGTCGTAGTTCAGTTCTCGGTAGAAATTTTGTGACTGCTCGGTTCTTGGGTAGAGCAGGGGGACAACTCGGTTCTTGGGCCTGTGTTAAATTCGCGTAAGTGGCCTTTTTCAAGGATGGGCCCAAGGTGTCCAAGAGGGTCGTTGCGTAAATAAATTGATATACACATGCTTATAGATATATTTGGGGTATAATATTTGTTATTATTATGTATATTTATATTTGATATTATTGGGTAATTTTTATTATTACGTGCCATTTCTGTTGCATGTTTGTTGCACGTGGCTAGTTGCTAGTAACCCTAAGTAAATAGGGAGATGCATTGATAATGGAAAGTGGGTCAGCGGATAGCACCGAATGAGTGTGTGCCTGTTGCATACAGTTTTCTGTTAGAAATAAAAGCTAACATGATTATTTTTCAGTTAAGATTTGCTTATCTCCAGGGAGAGTAGTTGCACGTTGCATGTGCGGTTATAAAAGGGGCCTAAGACCCTAGAGGAAGGTACGTTGTTTTAGCACACTACACTAAAACTGTTACTTTTGGTGAACCCTAGCTGAATTAATCGTTGGAGTGTAAACAACAGGTAGGGCACCTTTTATCCCAATAGAGCCTTATTCTAACATCGAGAAGGATATGTCGGCCTGATTCTCGAAGAGGTAGTCAAGGAGGAGGCGTTCAACCTACTCAACCGGTGGGAGAGTCAACTGGCGAGAACAATTATTATTATTATTATTATTATTATTATTATTATTATTATTATTATTATTATTATTATTATTATTATTATTATTATTATCCTATTGGCAAAAAAAAAAAGCTTTAATTTTTAAATATTTGAATAAATATTTTTTTTCTCAACATACAAAAACGGATTTTCTATTCTAAAAAGATAACTAGTTTTAATATTTTCTTGAAAGTCTATGATCATTCCTTTAGTAACCCTATATTAATAAAAAAATTATTTAATAAAGAATTCTTGAATTTCTTGAATAATCTTCCCTTCCAGTGTTTGATTCTAATTGTATTATTAAAATATGAGATGGAATATTTAAATCAAGAACCCCCTTCACATTATAAAATAGTTAAAGATATATTATGTTAATAATATGGTACATGAAGGAATGTAAAAAATCAGTAGTTTCTTCTCTATATTTTATATAATCGTAGAAGGTGAATTTTAGTTCCACTTAATTGTAAATTTGGTGTTTTAGTTTTTTAAAATTAAATAATTTTAATTCATCATTTTCTGTTACTCGAATTGTAATACTTAGTTACAATAATATTAATTACTTATGTAAGTAGGATATAAATAACAATGTTCAATAATTAGATTTAATATTAGTCATAAACTATATCTTATTATCAATTATATAATATATTAATGTCGAACTAAAGTTGTCTAGTTTTACAAGAATTAAATGTTAAAGATTTTTAGAAAGAACAAAATTAGGTATAGATGAAATTATGGACCAAATTTTAAAAAAAAATGATTTTCAATGAAATCCAAATGAGTGTTTGATAACGAATTAAATGTTAAAGATATTTAGAAAGAACAAAATTAGGTATTGATGAAATTATGGACCAAATTTTAAGAAAAAATGATTTTCATTGAAATCCAAATGAGTGTTTGATAAGAAATCAGAAAACTTTGTCTAGTTTTACAAGAATTAAATGTTAAAGATTTTTAGAAAGAACAAAATTAGGTATTGATGAAATTATGGACCAAATTTTAAGAAAAAATGATTTTCATTGAAATCCAAATGAGTGTTTGATAAGAAATCAGAAAACTTCCAAATTAATGTATTTGTCGTAATTTGTTTAATCATTGATTACCTTCTGATAACCACGAATACCTCTTATGTATGTGGATATGATATTTCTCTAAGATAATTGTTGTATGATTCTCCCATAGAACAATTTAAAGATTTAAAATAATGATATAAATTTTGTTGATTGTGAAGTCAGGACCAATCGGGTTTGGCTGACTATACATCATGTTTTAGTGAGTGGTCTTAATTAAGAACTCTTTGTGCTTGTAATAAAATTGTAACAAACAGAATGAAAACCTAATTAGTTGCCCGTGGACGTAGGTTGCAGATTGGCGACCGAACCACGTTAAATCCTGTGTTGTTTATTTTCTGTAGTTGATTCGTGATTGTGCGTATTGCTTACGCGTGCATTTTTTCCATCAAGTGGCATCAGAGCTTGCTTCGTTTACACACTAGAGATCCGATCAACAAAAATTAATCAACGAGACGTGAAAATTGTGGGTGCAGCGGTGTCCCGAAGCTAGGGTTTCGGAGGGGCGGCATGGGCGTCCCAAAGATAGGGTTTTGCAAGGGAGGCAACGGCATCCCAAAGCTAGGGTTGCGTGTGTGTTCTGCAGGTGTGTTGGTCTGAGACGGCACAGAGTGCAATGCGACGATGGTGACTAGCGATGGTGGTGGTGCGAAGCGTGCTAGTGTGGGGCGGAGCGCCAGCGCAGTGGGGGCTGCAACTAGATCTGTTGGTGAGTGATTTTGGGTGACACAATTTTTGTGTTCTTGATTTAAAAAAAAAAAAGATTGGCAAGATATGATATTAGTTGTACCGAGTATCTCACTAGTCGTTTGAGATGGCAGAAGACGGGAAGTTCCAAATTAAAAAATTCGATGGTACAGATTTCAGTTGGTGGAAAATGCAAATTGAGGATTTGCTAGTTTAGTTACTGAGCACATCAATAAAACGGATTCGATCTTAGCTAGACTTACGTTAGTGGGTATTAAGTTCGATGATGAAGTTCAAGCTTTACTATTGTTATCGTCTTTTCCTGACAGTTGGTCTGGAACGGTTACAGCAGTTACCAGTTCAGCGGGACCCGATGGATTCACTTTTGAGAAGATTCGTGATCTCATTCTTGGTGAGGACGTCCGAAGAAGGAGTTTTGGGAAATCATCTAGTGAATCGCTATAAGTCATTAGAGGTAAGAAAAATATCAGAGATAGTGGGAGCAAGAACAAAGGAATGAGTCAGTCAAAGACTCGGGATTGCTCAAGTGTAACATGTTGGAACTGCAAGGAGGTGGGGCATTTTAGGAATCAATGCCCACATGATGAACAAGTCAACATTGCAAAAGATTTCCCAAATAGGACGTCTTAGTCTATTGCGTGGATAGTAGTGTCGATTCCTGGGTCATGGATTCTGGTGCTTCATTTCATGCTACCCACAGCAGTGAAGCATTGCAGAATCTAGTTATTGAAGACTTTGGAAAGGTAAGACTAGCAGTCAACAAAACTCTTGATGTTATGGGCAGGGGTGACATAGTGTTGAAGACATCAGTCGGTTTCTGGACTTTGAAAGATGTCAGAGTTGTTCCAAGCTTAACGAAAAGTGTGATTTTTGTTAGGCAATTGGACGAATAGGGACATGTTGTGAAGTTCGGAAATCAGCAGAGGAAGGTTGTCAAGGGAAATCTTGTCATGGCCCGCGGAAGAAAGAGAGGTTCATTGTATATGGTCGGATTATTGTCTGAGAGAGTGACCGTCCCAGTTCAGAAGATAAACAAAGTCCGGTTCACAGAATCTCGTGGGCAGAAGAGGGTTGTCTTTACAAGAGAGAAACCCAGAGCCACAGGTCAGATTCAGGATGAACGAGCATGGAAAGGTT
>Ga0123342_1002248_pt1 | contig 32175 bp, 19 predicted proteins | sample Turbeawhitnodule_FD_89960 | JGI IMG/M metagenome (GOLD analysis project Ga0123342, IMG submission 89960) | Root nodule microbial communities of legume samples collected from Mexico - Turtle bean Mexico white nodule | ecosystem: Host-associated > Plants > Roots > Nodule | place: Mexico: Nepantla... | reverse complement strand
AGAAACTAATTTAGACACCAAATTTTTTTTAGTTTCTAAAATGGTCTCTAATTTAGTTACTATTGCAACTAATTATTTTGGTTTCTAAAAATTGGTTTCTATTTCATGATTTTCTTGTAGTGTATGAATACGATTTTGGAATCGTCATTACTTTGAATGTCGTTATAGATTAACTGTTTATAACAACGGTTCCCGAATCGTCGTTATAAATACATATTAACGAAACGTATAAAAAATCGTTGTCATTCGGGCAAATGAATAAAAAAAATGAATTTCCTAATATGGTTCCAACAAATGGGTAGAGGGCAGCGAGGCGGACTACCTAGGTCGTGAGTGGGGAAGTAGCGTAGAGCTCCAAAGCGCAAGGGAAGAGCTGGTTGTTGGTTTCGTGGGGGAGGAGGGAGCGCGCGGAGTCCATGAGAGGCGCGTGTTGGGGCAGGGAGGCGTGGGATTAGGTGTGCGTGGGAGCGATGGCGGAGGACAACCAACGTCAGGACAACAACGGTTGAGGTGCAGGTTTGCGGGTGCATGGAGTTGTCGGTGCAGCGGGAGCGCGATGGAGCGGTGTTGGAGTGGAACAGAGGTGGCATAGTGACGAGCAGCGGAAGTGAGAGTGAAAAGTGAGTTGGAGTGAAGAAGTGAAAAGGGAAGTGAGATTGAAGAATTGAGGATGAAAAAGCGTTGGCGGGATTTTAAAAACACATAATTAATGACAGTTCTGCGCACAACCATCGTTAATTGTCTATCTATTTTATTATTAACGACAGTTCAAGCATAACCGACATTAAAAACGCTGTTGAATTACAAGTTTGCCATCGTGTTTTTATTAACAATAGTTTCTTTTAACTGTCTTTGTATGGGGTCGTAGTATTGCTATTTTGTACTAGTGGCTTTTTGGGAAGAGTTTTCTAACATTAAATTTGCACATCATAATTATATGAAAGGAAGGGAATCAGTGACAGGGGTAATCAAAGGAGTGACATCAGAAGGTTTAGTAGCTTTATTGATAATAATTTTTTGCTGGAGGTACCACTTGTTGGGAGGAAATACACATGGTATAAGTCAAATGGAACAACAAAAGTTAGATTAGATAGAGTCTTAGTACCTGATGAATGGTTCCAGAAATGGCCAACGTGTAAACAGTGCATTCAACCAAGGGATATCTCTGACCATTGTGTTATTGTAGTGAAATCTTCGATTTGGGATTGGGGCAAAATCCTTTTAGGTCAATCGATGCTTGGTTTTTTTAGAGTGGCTTTAAAGAGCAAGTGAAAGAGAAATGGAACACATACATTGTATAAAGAGATGGTATAAGTAATTTTAAAGACAAGTTGAAAATTTTGAAGGTTGATCTTAAAGTTTGGAATCGAGATGTGTTTGGGCACTTAGATACGACAAAAAGGAATATTTCAAAGGAAATAGAGGACCTGGACAACCAAAATGATAACAGTAAGCTAAAAGGAAGTGCTAGATTGAAGAGAATGGATCTAGACAGTCAGCTCAAGGTGATAAATAATAAGATTGACTCACTTTTACGTCAAAAAGCTAGGTCATATTGGCTAAAGTATGGTGACTCAAACACAAAATTTTCTATCATTCTATTATCACATGGAGAAGACTTAGGAACAAAGTCAAAGGAGTAGATATTGGGGGACAATGGACTAAGGAACCTGAAATGGTTAGGAGGGAAGAAAAAAATTGTTTGAAGACAAATTCTCTACCACAAAGGATTTTGGGGTCAGACTAGGAGCAATTGAGTTTAAATATATTTCCCTGAAAGATAATGTAATCCTTATATCAAACTTTTCAGAGGAAGAATTTAGGGAAGTGGTGTGGCAATATGATGGCTCGAAAAGCCCTGGACATATGAGTTTAACTTTAACTTTATAAAGAAGAGTTGGGACTTCCTGAAAGAAGATATTTTATCAGCATTTAGACATTTCTAGGACACAAGAAGTATCCCTAAGGTTGCAATGTATCTTTCATGGCTCTCGTTCCTAGAGTACGTGACCTCACAAAGCTTGATCAATATATACCTATATCTCTAGTGGGGACATTATATAAAATCATTTCAAAGACACTATTTAACAAAATTAAGAAGGTTCTACCTTCGGTTATTGACGAAAGTCTATCAGCTTTTCTAAAAGACAGAGGGATGTTCAATAGTGTTTTAATAGCCAATGAGAATATAGAAGACCTTAGGAGGCGTGGGAAGAGTGGGTTATGTATGAAAGTGGACTATGAAAAGACCTATGACTCAGTCAGATGAGAATTCTTATTCGAAATGTTACATACATTGGGTTTCCATAACAAATGGATTAATTGGATCAGATCCTGTTTGGAGTCTGCATTGGTTTCAGTGTTGGTTAATGGAAGCCCTACAACAGAATTTAAACCAACGAGAAGATTGAGGCAATGTGACCCACTTGCATTGTTCTTATTTATTGTTGTAGCGGAGGGTCTTGCAAGAATAGTAAGAAAAGCTGTGAGATGCAATATGCTTAAAGGTGTGAAACTAGGCAGACTTGAGGTAGAATCTTGTGTATTACAATTTGCCTACGATACCCTCTTTTTTTGTGAAGCTAACTATCATAGTGTGTTTACAATTAAAGTTATTCTTAGATGTTATGAGCTAACATCAGGGTTGAAAATCAATTTTAATAATTTTATGCTTGCGACCATAAATGTAGAAAGAAATACATGTCATTGTTGTGCAAAGACTTTAAATTGTGCACAAATGTCCCTTTCAAGTATTTGGGCATGGTTGTAGGGGGTAATCCAAGGAGGAAAAACTTCTGGGAACCTATCTTGAATAAATTAAGGGCTAAATTAAGTGCTTGGAAAGGGAGATTCTTGGCTTTGGCGGGAAGAATTTGCTTGATTAAGTCAATTTTTACAGCTCTACCACTATTCTATTTATCATCCTATAAAGTCCCTGAGTCTGTATATAAAAGTATTGTTAGTATCCAATGGAGATTCCTATGGGGTTGGGGAAAGGACTCTAGAACCATATCGTGGGGGAGTTGGGAGCAACTTTGCAAAACTAGGGGGGAAGAAGGTTTAGGGTTTAAAGATATACAAAGTTTTAATTATGCACTTTTGGCTAAGTGGAAGTGGAGGTTAGAGAGTGAAGAAAAAGGGAAGTGGAAAGAAATTATAACATCAAAGTATGGAGTTGAGCAAGGAAAATCACATACTCACACAAAATATCAATTGTGGTGGTGGAAATATATATCTAAAGTATGTGGTGATGGAGATTAGGTGGGATGGTTCCGAAAAGCAATAGGAAAATTGGATTCGGGGTTAAAGTTATATTTTGGGAGGATATATGGATCCACAATAATAATCTTAAATTTGTATACACCAGGCTATACTCAATTTCTTTGGATCATAGGTTAAAGGTGGGAGAGGTAGGTTTGTAGGGAGGATCAGAGTGGCAATGGAGACTAAGCTGGAGATGAAATAGGTTTGCATGGAACTTGCATAACAAGAAAAAATGCTTATAACCTTATCAGATGTAAAACATAATAGGGAGGTGAAAGATTTAAAGGTATGGACGGGTGATGTGTTCTCAATCAAATATGCTTATGAATGTGTATAAAATTATGTCAATGGTGTGAGTATTGGAACTTTTAAACATCTATGGATGTCTAAAGCATTACTAAATGTGTTAACCACGGCACAGAGGGCTTTGTTGGATAGACTGCCAAAAAGAATGAATTTAAACAAGCGAGGTGTTGTGATTAGTACTCTTAATTGCGCTTTGTGTCAAGATAGGGCATAAATTAACCAAACCTTTTTTTGGAATGTGAGATTGCATATCAGGTCTAGAGTTACTATTTCAGGTGGATTGGAATTTTGTTCGTTCAACATAAGCATTTAAAGAGCCACTTTGAGAATTTTTACATGGTACATGTAAATCTAAAGCAAAATTTTGTATGGAAAGGTATGTGGGCGACTATTGTATGGAGCATATGGGAACAAAGAAATAGAGTTATCTTCAAGCAATGTAAAGTTGACTTGGTAGAAATCCTCCATATGGCACAACTTAAATTATGGCTATGGCTAAAATATAGGATGAAGTCCTTCAACTATTCTTTTTCGAACTGACTTTTAAATCCTATCCTATGTATTAAAAGTTGTTTTTGAAAATGGGAAAGGAGAATCTAAAAGCGAAAACGGAATCAAAGTAGGCTGAAGGAAGGGGGTGTTCTCTTGGAAGGGCAGGGTTGGGTGCTACTGTATGTGTGCATGTACTGTATAAACAGAGCTTGGTTAAATTGTTAGGCACCAGTACTCTTGTGCAAACAACCAACTAAACCAACTAGTTGAGGTGGGGGAAGTATTGAAAGAAGTAAGATAAGGAAGAAAGATAATGGAAGCATGAGAGGTTTAAGGTTCTACAACAAGGAGATGGTTGAAGAGGTGTAGCAGTGTGACCCAGCATAAACAGGGTTTAAATAAATCTGTTTTAAAGCAAATCTAGATGTTGTTTTTTTTATCTAATTCAACTATTCTTGGGACCTCTCTATGTAGAATATATTGATGGGTAAGTTAGTTTTGGTTTTATGAACTATTTTACATTGTTTTGGTTCTGCAGTTAAAGCAGATGTGATAAGGTTATCTTTAAAAGAATTCACTTACTCCTTAGCCAAGGAAGGGATTTTTTTTAGTTCTTTTGTTGTAGGTATATGGCAATTAAGGTTGTGTTGAAGGTTACTATGAACTTTGAAGGAGGCATTGTAGGTTGAAGGAGGAAGTAATGGAGGAAGGAAGAAGATGGAAGACTGAGCCATTGTAGAATAGTCACTGCAGCAATGCAATAAGCCTTAGACAATTCCCTTTTTGGCGGCAGGTATGAATCACACTAAGAGGAAGTTTCTATCATGGGAGTAGAAGTGTCTAAGAGGAATAAGCTCTTTGAGGGCTAGTAGTATGGTGCAGAAGAAGTTATAGAGAAGTTGTCTAGCCTGCTTTTATTACTTCTCTACATATATATGTCTAATTTATAAGCAGTAGGAATGTTTATATATGTTTTTACTTATATTTAGGATGAGAATACAAGGTGTTTAAAGAACTTTGTGTTTTCTTAAAAGGTGTACCTTTGGCTTCTATAATTTATGTCATAAGGTACTTTTGTATAAGGGTTAGAGTATTCCTAAAATGCCCCATTTTAATTCATTTTATTTATTGCTGATAAAAAAATCAACTAGTAAGTATTGCAAATCTATAACCATTTACTTTTAGAATAAAAAGATTTAACAAACACATATGAAGTCAAAGAGTGTTTTGCATATACTTTTCCCTATAAACAACTAAGAAAGGTTTTCTGGCCAAAAATATAAGATTGTTCAACCATAATCAAACATTCAATACTTATAATATTCATTCATAACATAGTGTTATGCTTACACAACAAGACTTTTCGTTGCAACTGGTTTCTCCAGTAATATTTCAAGTGCATCTTGGCTAATTGATAGTAGATGTGCAAATCACATGACCTATGACAAATAACTTTTCAAGGAGTTGAAGCCTTCAAAAATTTCAAAGGTCAAGATGGGTCATGGGGGTCACATTCTAGTAAAAGAAATATGAATCATTGTTGTAGCAACACATTCAGGTACTAAAACTATTACTGATGTGTTATATGTACCTAACATAACCAAAATTTATTGAGTGTTGGTCAGTTGTTACAAAAAGGCTTCAAGGTGTTTTTTTGAAGATAACCACTGTTTGATCAAGGATGCTACAGGACAAGATATGTTCAAGGTAAAAATGAGAGGAAAAAGTTTCTCATTAGATCTATTTCAGGAGGAGTAGACAATATTTTCAACAAAGAAAAATATTATTGAGTTATGGCACACGAAGCTTGGTCAAGGGCTTCTCGAGATGCAAAAATCTGAAATGAAAGATGATCCATTAATTAAAGGCACTTGAATACTCTCTGACATATATAAGAGATGTAACGTTGTAGTATGTGAACCTGCTGATCACATAGAAGTTATCAATGACCTAAAGTGGAAAAAGGAAATGGAGGAGGAGTTGTATATGATTAAGAAAAATAAAATTTGGGAGCTTGTTGACATACCTCGAGATACGTACATCAAATGGATGTCAAGTCAGCATTCCTAAATGGATTTCTTGAAAATGAAATTTATTTGAGCAACCTAAAGGTTTCATTGTGGAAGGAAAAGAAGACAAAGTGTATAGGTTGTCTAAAGCTCTTTATGGCTTAAAAGAGGCTCCAAGAGCGTAGTATAGTCGAATAGATGATTATCTTCTCATTTTAGGCTTTGACAAAAGTCTTTCAAAATTTTCATTTTATGCCAAATCCAAAGGTGTTGTTGAATGGAGAATAAGCAAAGCGAGGATGAAAAAAAAAGTTGCATATTTGTTTACCAAGTCACTTCCAACTAGCAAGTTTGAATTCTTAAGACAGAAGATTGGAGTTTGCAGTTCATATAAGTGCACATGATATTTTGTTCTTCTTTTTCAATTATTGAATTAATATTTCTAAATAACTGCTCATAAAAGCATTTAAGAATTAGTTACTGCAAGTATTATAAATGTAATTGTTAGCAAAGATAATGAATATCTTGCTCTACTTTATTCATCAACACCAACATGTTCTATTGGTTAAATTAGATACTATTTTAGAGATTAAAAAAAATTACCGGTATCTAAATTGCTTTTGATAAGTAGTTTCTACAAGTATCTAATTAGCTACCAAATTTTTATCTACCAATTATTTAGATTCTAAAGTTGGTAGTTAAAACCTTGGTAGTTAATTAAATACTAATTTAAAAATTATTTATCAATAATATAAACTAATTTAGATACCAATAATATTTAATTTAGTTAATATAGCAATTAATTATTTTTTATCTTTAAAATTAATTTTTATTTAATTTTTTCTTGTAATTTTTATTTAATGATTTTTTTAGTGATCTTATTTGATGAAGTAACTGAATAATATTTAGGTTATTTTACTTGCAGTTTTGTAACTTGGCACGAGCCTAAATGGAGCCAAGAGGTTTATGTTCCAACATGTGAAGTGTATAAGGATAATGGAGTTATATCTTCTATATACCCATTTCTTCTCAAACAAAATCTTTAGCCCAAGACATGTTTGATTGGATTTTGAGTAACCCACCAAACATTAGAGCTGTTTCACTTATGGGCAGACTTCAAAATGACATATTCTCACATAAGGTACAATATATTTTTTATTTTAACTCAAATATAAACAAAATTAAGAAAGTTGGTTAATATTAATTATTTAATTTTAAAAATCATATTAAAAAATTGTTTTCTTCTAAAGTGTCTTTCATTAGAATTTGATATCAGAAAAAAAAAACATCTCAATTATGATGAATATTTTTGAAATATTATTATTAATTATGATGAAAGTGGTTAAAGTTTATTTATATTTAATTAATCATACTTTTTATAATTGAGAATAAGCATTTGATATGAATTTTGAAGCAATTTACTTCACAAAATCTCTATTATTATCCATTAGTTTTGGCTTACTACTTCCATAGACATGGAAAATTGTCTGGCATATATCTAACATTGGTGCTTGATGTTTTGGATTTGGTTTGATTATTTGTAGTTTGAACAGCAAAGAATGCAGATGGTTTCGGCAGTTGAAGGTTGCATGAAGATTTCACAAATTGGTGGCTTCACAATATGAGATTTCACAAGAAGATGGCTTCAAATTGATTAAAGAGATTGGAGATTTGTGAAAGGTTATAAATGAAGAGTGTCTTAAGTCAGAGATTGTCCCTAAATTTGTGGTTGATGCACTAATGCAAAAAAAATGCTTTTTACAGCGATATATTAGATCGGTTAAACGAGAATTAATGTAAACAAAAACATAGTGATATTTTTGTAAATATTTGATACATATTACATTAGTTGTCCAATCGGTATAATATATCATGCTAAAAAAATCAATGAAAAAAGCGATGTAATATGTCTCCTAGAACTGGTCTAATATGCCTTTTCTACACTAGTAATGGTATTGTTAATGTGGCTCGCATATCTAAACTTTTCTATGAAAACTTCGAGGATAAATGGGAAACTATGAGTCTTGATATATTGACACTGTCTAATAGTAACACAAATTTGACGCTGCAAACGTGGCAATGATGTGACAGAGTGAGATTGTGTTTGGTAACGTAACAAATTCAAAATATGGTAGTAACGTGAATGAACAATGAGGCGTGAGCTTTAAAATAGGGTAAAAATATATATTACACCGGTTCTTTGTAACAACCGGTGTAATATATTATTTCTTTTACTCAGAACATATTACATCGGTTAAACCATCTAACCGGTGTAATATATGGCCCATATTCAAAAGCTTTTTTAGAATTTTTTTTTCATGAAAAGTGGGTGACCATAAACGTCACATAAGTAACCACTTACAAACACATGGGTAACCAGTTTTGTGCGTGTCAATATATGTGGAGGAACTTGTGGCTGGGTAACCAATTTTGATAGGGTGGGTGTCCAATTCTGCCATGGGTGTAATACAATACCCATATTACACCAGTTAAGTCATCGAATCGATGTAATATATTACCCTTATTAAAAAAGAAATTTGATTTTTTTTTCATGAAGAGTGGGTGGTCATAAACGTCACATAAGTAATCACTTACAGACACACAGGTAATCAGTTTTGTGTCTGCCAGTACATGTGGAGGAAGTTGTGGCTGGGTAACCAGTTCTGGTAGGATAGGTATCCAATTCTACCATGGGTGTAATATATTGCCCATATTAAAACAAAAGTGAATTTTTTTTTCATGAAGAGTGAGTGGACATAAAGGTCACATAAGTAACCACTTACAGACACACGGGTAACCAGTTTTGCGTGTGTCAGTACATGTGGAAAAACTTGTGGCTGGGTATCCAGTTCTGGTAGGGTGGGTATCTAGTTTTGCCATTGGTGTAATATATGGGTCATATTACACCAGTTAAACTATCTAACCGGTGTAATATATGACCCATATTAAAAAAAATTGATTTTTTTTCATGAAGAGTGGGTGACCATAAACGTCACAGAAGTAACTACTTACTAGCACACGGGTAACCAGTTTTGCGTGTGCCAATACATGTGGAGTAACCTGTGGTTGTGTAACCAATTCTGGTAGGGTGGGTGTAATATATGACCCATATTACACTGGTTAAGTCATCTAACTGGTGTAATATATTACCCATATTACACCGGTTAAACCATCTAACCAGTGTAATATATGGCCCAACAAACACAGAAGCAGCGACGAACGCACAAGAAAGACGTTTATGGTTTGTGCTTCACTTGTTCTATTGCTTGGTTTATGCTTCTTGTTGCTTCTTTCTCCTTCCCTCCCTCCGCTTTCTCCCTTCCCTTTCGTTCGAAACTTTCCCGCTTCCGCACCCACACTCAAACGCTAAATTCTTACACTCTTACAAAACTGCCACATCACTCCACATAATTAAAAAAACTTCACTGTCACATCCTCACCTAATGTCATATCTGCAGTATCAAGTCTGTGTTAGTTGACAGAAGTTGTTAACAAAAACATTTTCCGGCAACTATTGAAAGATTATGTTGTTGCATTGCTTGTGGATCCCATAAGCACGGAGGAGGCACAAGTAAGTGATATCCATCATAAATAACTATTTACACATTTATTTTTCATCTCTTTCAAGTAAGTAAGTGCTTTCATGTTCTATTATGTATATTGTTACATAATCACAATTTAATATAAACCTAACTCATTACAGATTATTATTAGTTTTACCCAAAATTCACTTAAAGTAAAAATTCAATACCATATATACTATAAAAAATTATTATATAAAAATTAATTTTAAAGATTAAAATAATTAGCTACTATATTAATTAAATTAAAAATTATTTTATAAATTAAAAAAATTATTAATATTTAAAATAATTTATATTATTAATAATAAGTTATAAATTGGTATTTAACCATTAATTATTAAAGTTTTAATTTTTAACTATTTAATATTATAAATTAATTTTAATTAATTTTTTAAAGATTAATTTAAAATCTAAAATATTAATAATTAATTTAAATATCAATTTAAAAATTATTTTATAACTTTTTATTATATAAATTTATTTAAATATTAATAATATTTTAATCTTTAAAATAGTATTTAATTTAATTAATATAAAAAGGAAGTAATTACTTTTTTATTTTTAAATTTAATTGTTATTTATTAAGTAAATGATATATGATGAAGATAAATTCTCAATCCCAAATATAACCATATTAACACTTGATCACGGGCTAACTCAAACACGAAACTAACCTAACATGAATTTAATTTGTACTATCCACCCCCTGAATCTAACAATATAAAATTTAAATATTTACTATTTTATATTATTAAAGTGTTACATTATTATTTTTATTAAAAATTCAAAATAATTTTAATGTATTTAATTTTTTAATTATATATAATAAAAAATATTTTATAAAAAACTTATTCAGTTAAACTTATTTAATTTCCTATTCTTTTTAATTTTAAAAATTAAAAACGTATATTAAAATTATTATATATTAAAAAATTAAAAACGTATCTTTCAGATACCATTTTAACTTGAAATAAATATACGAATTCTAGATTTTTAAATTTTTTTAAAATTTTATACATTATTATATATTAAAAAATTAAAAACTTATACTGGATATACGATTTACATGAATTTGTTTTTTTAAAGCGCACGTGTGGTGGGCGATTTACCTGTTTTCAGAAAAGAAAAGAAAAATGTCCATTTTTGAAAAATTCGTAAAAAAGTTATACTAGCTGTGGAAAAAACACTCCAATTTATCACTCCTAATTTGATACATCCTAAATCATAAACTCGTTTTATACTTCTACTTTTATATGTCTTCTTTATTAGGTAGTTACTTTCTACAGCCCCTACATTTTTCTTCCTACACCCCCACACGGTTGTGCAAAGATAAAATTATCCCTATATAAAATTATACATTTATTTTTTGCATTCTAGATTATGAAATCCTATAAATTTTTGGATTGGCGCTTCCGGTCAAATTTTGGATTAGTGCGTCTGGTAGTATATGAATGGCAATATTAATTCAAAATAAAAAAAATACAGAACATTCATAATTGAAAAAACCATTTCGGATCCGTCAATCCGTAATTCAAAATGTGCATTCTGGATTTAGAAATCCATAATTGAAAAAAATCATTCTGGATTCGTCAATCCTTAATAGAAAATAGGCTTCCTGATTCAGAAATTTGAAAATCAACAATTTATGCAAATTTTGCTTTCGGAACACTCCCTCATCCCCGGAAAGCAACATGATTCACTTCCGGATTGATGAATCCGTAACACACTCCCAGATCCCAAATTTAAATAACATGTGAAGGTCAGTTTTGGAATTTAAAAAATTATGAGAGTGCATGAAGAAAAAATGTAGGGATGCAAGAAGAAACTGCCTCTTTAGTTTAATTTTCGGCCTGCTGAATCATTAATCAATATAATTTGAGCCTTTACTTTCTGCACCCAATAGTTTATATGTACACTTCATCGGATGGTTCCCGTGCCATCGTTATCATCCCTTATTGTCATTGTTCTCTTGCTATTACTATAATTGTCACCCTATTTATGTGTTGTTTAATAGATGAACTTGATGAAAAAAATGTTACCAAAAAATTATGTAATTTATAATTATTATTTTTTTGTATAAAAGGAGTTTTTGAATTTGTGTAATTCAAAAGACACTTCTAGATTCCATAAACCAAAAATCTAAAAGTAACTTTTAATATAATATAAAATCTTTTTTCATGTAAAAAAAATACTTTCAAATTGTAGCATCTAAAGAAAAAACTTCTGAAGTATATAATCTAAAAATAAATAAAAAATTGAATTACACTGAAAAGGCTTTTTCATGAAAAAAACTGACTTTTACACAATCTGAAAATCAATTTTTCATAAACCAAAAGACAAAGTAGGGATTTTCATATTTATAAGGGTGTAGAAAAAATTTATGGAGGTGAAAAAAGAAATCCACAATTTAAGGCTTGCTATTTCATGTTTATAAGGGTGTAGAAAAATTTATGGAGGTGAAAAAAGAAATCCACAATTTAAGGCTTGCTATTTCATATTTATAAGGGTGTAGAAAAATTTATGGAGGTAAAAAAAGAAATCCACAATTTAAGGCTTGCTATTTCATATTTATAAGGGTGTAGAAAAATTTATGGAGGTGCAAAAAGAAATCCATAATTGAAGGCTTGCTATTTCATATTTATAAGGGTGTAGAAGTACTTATGGAGGTGCAAAAAGAAATCCACAACTAAAGGCTTGCTACGGATTGAGGATTTTGGGTCCATGTAATTCTAATGTCACTCTAAGAACCGTTACATTCTGCACCCCATAGTTTGAAGATACACATTTAATGAGGTGGTCAAATTACAAAATTATTCTTCAAATTTATAAAATACACTTTTAATTGTATATTTGAAAATAGGGAAATACATTATTGAATGCAAAATCCGAAATATATTAATGATTTTTGTGTTATGAGTTAGCCATTGGGGACTCTCGGTGGCAAGTGATACAATAGCTAAAGGTCTCCAACTTGGTCGCAAATTCAGTGGCAGACTATTTCTGACCGTCCAAGAAGCTGTTGGCTGCAAGAGCCGGTGGTAAGTTAACTACTTTCAAAAACACTAAATAAGAGAAAATATTAAAAAATTCTAAAAATACTTTTTGAAGAAAAACTCTTGAATACACTCTCGTTTAGCTCATAAACGCATAATGTACAATCTGACAAAATTATCATCTTTATCTTTTCCGTGAATTTGATATGGGAAACCACATCACCGTCATTAGTTACTTATGCTTGCAATTTTATCATCCAAGATAAGAAAGCACCCAAGTGTATCCCCTGAGAATATATTAAACTATACTCACCTCAAAATTTTGAGATTCCCAAAATTCGTACTTGAAGTTCAGGCGCAAGTTTAGAATATCTAAAGAACAACAACATTTGATATACTTGAAATTTTATAAAAGAATCAATGTACTAGGTCACTATTACATGAGATGAAATGAAACTCTTTATGGACAAATTTTAAGGAAAGGCAAAGTCCTATTATAGAACAATGATGAAATTCATAGCACTGACAGTGAAGATAAACCTTAAGCTTTAACCCTCCAAGTACCATGTGGCTTCCATCATCAGGATACTTCTATTCATTACTAAGTATTTCCTATCTATGTTTCAGCAATGCCAGGCTGAAGCTGATATCAAATTTCTGTCCTTCCACCCCAACAACATGGCTCCATCCTTCTCCAATAGAGTATAATGTTCTGAATAGCACTTCAGAAGGATTCCTATGACAGAATTCACATAAGAGTTCAAAGGACACTGACTGAAGCCAGCCATTGTTAACCTGGATTTCCACTTGCCCAATAGTTCATGTCTCTCAACCCTTTCCTTGCCTTCACAAGCAATAATATTCACTATATCCCTGGCCAGACAATGTTGCTCCACATTGATCCGCTCCTTGCTATCTCTTGGGAGGAGGCTGGCATCAATAGACTCGAAGATTGCCAAGTAGTAATCCAAGGTTTCAATAAACCGGTTGAAGAAAGGGGTTGTGTTGGTGTTTGATTCCTGTTCCACCAGTGTAGTCACCTTGGGAGAAAGTGACTTTACCAATCTCAATAGTCCATCCCTTGGGTTACTCACATGAACACTCTCATCAGCTGTGTGATGGAGCTGCAAGGGGAAGTTCACAGCCAAGGCCTCTCCAGGCCTGATATCTAGCATTTCCCTTGTCACTTCTGGAGCAAAAACAGGCACTCCATGAAACTCAACATGTATGCCAAATTTCTTAGACATCAAGGCCAACCTTTTCCCAACAATCTCTAATCCGTCGCCACGTGCATATTTAGAAACAGGATCATCAATCCCCGTGATCCGAACATGGGGAGCACCACCAGGTCTTGCTGCAAGAGCTTGAAGAAGAGTCATCCATTGAGATCCCTGAGCAATTTGGAAGTCTATGATGTGTATGCGATCCTCGTTTCTGCAGGCTTCCGCAATGGCTCCATTTGCAGCCATGTAACCAAATTTTAAGTAGGGGCAAATCTCAAACAGCAGATGCATGTAAGAGAGTAATTCTTCACCTTCAGGCTCTCTGCACCTAAGGGCATGATAGATGCTCTTCCCTGATGCTTGCTTCCTTGCAACAAGCCCTTCTACCATGTAAGCGCCAAGCCGCTGGATTGGCTCCCCATTGATGGACACAGCATCTCTAGCCTTTCCTACCAATTCATCAAAATCTTTCACCTTGTCTTCATGTAGGGCTTTGGCACATGCAATCAGCAATTGCTTCAAATTGTTGGGTGGGAAAGCTTGTAGTGCTGCTGGTTCCTCCATCAACTTTTGCCGTTTCTCTACATGCACAACTTCACTTGACAACCTACTACTGGGAACATATGATGGCTGAGCATATTGTGATCCATGGTTCTCGTGCCTCCAGGATCTGTTTCTCTGGCCAGATGCCATTGGTCTGCTGCTCTCAGACAATGTATTTGGTGTGGTAACTTGATCATCATCAGGGGCCATCAGAGCAGTTTCTAACTCCAGCAAAGCGTGTTGGATTTTCTGATTACAATTCACATTCTGTGGAAGAGAGTTCCTAGCAGAATATAGTGGGAAATTGTCTATGAAGTCCACAGATGAGATTGATCCATGCATGTAAGGGTTGGTTTCCAGTGAAGAGTTACAAGAAGTGCTGACACCAGAGAGGTTTTCTCTGGGGCTGTATTGCTCCTGGCTGTCACTCAACGCAGAAAGGGTGTCAGAATCAAAATAAGTGGAAAAGGGTGAATTAGGTGAGTTTCCAGTGTCATATTTCAAGGATCCAAGCAGCCTGTTGGGTAAGGATGGAATTGTGGGAAAAGATGGCATGTAAGGTAATCCTGCACTAGCAACACCAAAACTGAAAAGCTGTTGTGAGTCCATCCTACGATGATGGCATCAGCTGATTTATGTGACGAGGAGATTTAATAATTTGAGTAGCAAAACATAAAAACACCACCCTCTGCAAACTTCTTAATACTTTGCTTCAGATTTGAAGCCCAGCAGCAGTTTCAATAAAAGAATATAAGCCTGCAAAGACAACATAGACAGGCACCAATGAGTATTTTAACAATAGATTAAACAAAATTCCTTGTACCACTCATCTAGCGCAACTGCAATTTGTAGAGAAGATAAAGACATGCTCACACAAGAAATAAAGAAACCGACCAAACACTAGAAAATTCATGCTGATGAAGTTTGAAAAATTAAATTCATAACTCTTTTGCCCCCACTAGAGGCAATCGATGTTATGCTGGAATGCCTGAGTAGAGTGTGGTTGGGTTTTCAGTCATGCATATAGGAAACAGAAAAATGATCATATACGAATATACAACACTCAAAAACAAAATCAAGAGGTTTAACCTTGTAGGTATTTTACATGTTAAACTACTAAAGCATCTGAACTGGGAACCGCGCTATGTTACAAGTTTATTAAAAAATCAAAAGCAAGCAATTTCAACAGCCCTCCCACGTGATTTATAAAGGGTTCCTTCTTATTAGATATAAACAGCAAGTGAAAGTTTTCCATCATACCCAAATCATTATAATCAAAAGAAACCTCTATGAATTGTTCTATTGCTACTTGCTCCCACTTCCGTTGGCAAGTAGGTGGATTTCATATGGATACAGCATATAAAATGAAAGGATTTCTACCTATGACACCAAAAAACTGTTCCAAACCCAGGAATCATTCCCCTAATTCAAACCCCTCCAATCACTAACATCACATCAAAATAAATAAAAAATAGTTTAGTATCAATGAAATTGTAGTAAAAAAACCCATGTTGTAATCTTTTCATTAAAAAAAGCAATCCAATTAAAGAAGAAGCAAGACGCTGAAATCATGGCCAGAAACAATAAAATGCTGAAACATTGAAAACTAACGCAAACACGAATTATTTGTTTATATTAAGAGATGGAAAACAAAAACATACACATATCAGGGGATGGGTATGCTCATTTTTAGAAACAGAAAACAAAACCATTTCACTGAGGAAAGTTAAAGAAATTACCTGAAAAAGGATAAACAAAATTGAGCTTGGTATAGTGTTGGGAATTTGTGAAGTTTGGATGATGATGTTGTTGTTGTTATATTAACGACTGTGTTGTTGTGTGTGATTTTTGGTTTGGATGAAGTTGGGGAGAGGTGTCTGAATGTTTTATATAGAGAAGGAAGTGTTTGGGTAAGACCGAAGACTGGTACGGATAACAGCGGAGACGGTAACGGCGGTTTCCTACGATGATATCATCATATCAGTGTTTACTCACGGCGCGTATTTTAAACGGAGCCGACCACACGTTAGGAAATTGAAGTCGAACATTCCTCGCTTTTCTACTCTCTTCTCTACGCGGGTCCAGCTTCAACACTCTTTTCAACCCTCACTAATTATTTAATTAACTCATAAAATTGTTCTACTAATTTAATTTTAATTGGATTACCACTGATTAAAAGTTTTTCATCCACTTAAGATCCGATGTTATATTAATGATTTTATATTTAGCTTAAACACGATTCATGTTATTAAAATGTTATCCGAAAAGGATTATGTTGCTATGAAGAAAGAAAGACTTGGTCCATGGGTTGGAGCAAAGAGCATGAAGTAACGCATTAAACAATGATGAGTTCACACGCGCCACATGACTCATGGGTGACGTTGTATCACATTATTAAATTGCTTTTATTGTAATTTGGTGCGGTAACAGTAGAAAAGCGCGTGACGGAAATGCCTCCATACCCGTAACACTAATCTCACACACAGTCGCACACGTGTGCATTTTTGAAGCCTTGATTTGACTGCTAGAGTTACGTGGCAAACTCTCACGTGCTCCTTCCAACGGTTTCTATGATCGTGGACCGCATTGAATGACCCACACCACCCTTCGGGATCTGAATTACCCGCGCCCACATGTTAAATCATGATTTCGTTATCAATTCGTATTATCTGCTAAATCTTGCTTATCGTTAGTCAAAAGAAATTAGCCAGCTGCTAAACACATGCTTAATTTGATTTTCAAAGTTATAATAATCATTCATATTTGTAAAATTAACCATTTGTGTATTAAAGGGAAAGTAGTTGTAACGAAAAAAGTTGGAACGAGTGAGAGCGAGCGAGACAGAGAGAATAAAGGGTTTTCTTTTCAGTGTTTTTTTTTTATCTTTATCACCAAAAAAACATAACCTGTTTTATTTTCACTTAATTTTTTTACAAGATGACGGCTCTTTAACAAATATACTGTTTTGGATAATGGCGGCTGATTTGGCACATGTGAAACCTTTTAAAGTGTCTTTTTTTGTTTATTAATGTTGACTCTGGTGATTTTTTATGCATGTTATGTATTGTCAACCATAAAATAGTTTCTGACAGATATTATAAAAATTTACTGACAGTGAATAAAAAACCAAATGCAAATAAATCATCATATAATTAAGAGCAATAATTTGTGTGTAGAATTTGCCTTCACACAACTTTAAAAACTTCTTTAGATCATTTGCATGTAAATTGTGAAGAAAAATAAAAGAGGAGTTTGGCATTTAATATTTGTAGTGTAAACACAACTTTAATTAATGATTGTCGTTCAAAGGATGCACCTTAATTTAGCCCGTAAAGAAGAAAAGTTCTATTGTATAACATTTTATAATTAGGTGAGTAGTTCGTGTCACAAATAGAAAGAGATCAAATATATGTGTAATAAAAAATATACGATCTTTCTAAAAAGAATAGATAAAGTTTCTCGTGTTACATTGAATTATCAAGTACAGTAATTTATTAGTTTAGAAGAGAAAACACAGTTTTATGCATTTCAAAGTAATAGCACTTAGCCAATATGATTGGTTTGATATCAATATTTTAGATATTTTGTTGATTACCTTATTGTCAAAATTACATTGGTTTAATATCAATATTTTAGATATTTTGTTGATTATCTTATTGTCAAAATTACATTGGGGCAAAATCATTATTGTCAAGATATTTTTTATGTACTAGAAATTTGCATTTATGGTATTGTGTTATTTAGACAATGATTTTTTATTTAGTTAATTTAATTTTTATTAATAGTTATATAGTTTACATATGCTTCGACATATGATGATTTTGATGTATTTAAGTACCACTTTGAGGTACTTAAAGTAAACATTGATATTTAACTATAATTGTAGTATTTATTAATCTTGATCAATATTGAATTTTAATTTTTCACAATTGTTATTTATTTACATGCATTTAAAAAAAAATACAATAAGCATTTAGTTGCTTTACAAATATATTATATCGGTTACTCTAAAGAACTGGTGCTATATGTCTACTAGCAAATGTTTAACTACTTTGTATAGCACACATTACATTAGTTTTCACCAAAACCAATGTAATATTTCTCAAATTTACATTGATTTAAGATCTTATATAAAAACTATCAAATTTATTACAATGGCGGCATCTACATCGGATTTGGAACTAATGTAAATACTCAAAAATAATAATTAGCATAAAAGGTTTATTCTATTACTTGTTGAAAATTACCAAACATGTTATAGTTTCATTTTTTTTAATTTATTTATAGATAAATGACTAATTTAATCTTAAATGATAATTTAGGTCTTAAAAATGAAAATTTTAAATTTTAATATGTTTAAAAAATTAATCATAATATTATAATTTAATAATAAATTAATCTCTTATTTATTATTAAATTGATTCTTAAAATACAATTAATAAAAAAAATTGATGTATACTACAAATGGAGCCCGGAAACTTTTGACATGTGTGAACATAGTTAATTAATTCACCAAAACAAACAAAACTTTTTTAACCAAAAGTGGAAAAAAAAAATAGGGAAACGTGGTTGATTGTGAGGACAACACGTGGTTTATTGTGAGGACAACACGTGGTTCATTGTGAGGAGGACACATCTCTCTTTTTTTCTTTCCTTTCACACTGTGTCACGAGTTTCTGATTTCTTCTCTCGCCCGTGCTCTTTCACATTCTCGCTCTATGCATTTCCTTCTTTTTGGTTTCTTTTATCATAACCACCTTTATATAAGGTTTTAGACTATCATCTCTGTTAATGTTATTTCTAGAAATGAATCCACCGTATCCTCAACCATGCCGAGGAAAGATCTTTTCCTTTTTTTATACATATGGGAAAGCAAAATTGCATCGTTTGCTGAGTCTTTTCCCCAAAATATGTTAGATATTTTCTAGACTTTTCTTCGTTGTAAGATCTTTCCGATTTCATGATCGTTCGTTTTTCAAGTTTTTTTGGTTATGGACATGTTTTACATTACCTTAATCGTTTTTTCAACCGTATTTCAAAGTGTTTCTCTTAATGATCTTTCCTTATTAAGGTTAATATTTGTTTTTAATCATTGCTAGAGTGATTAAGTTAACTTCTTTCATGTTTTGTTAGAGTCAATTTCAGTATTAGGGTTTCTGACTCCATTTTTGTAAGTTTAAACATTTTGTTGTGTAGCTTAGTCTTTAGGATTTTGTTGTAGCTTCTTTTTCTTACACGGTTCTATTTAGGTTACACTTTCTCTCTCACCCACAATCTCGCCTTTCGCTTCTATGTTCACTATGAAGTTTTTTTTTCTAACACTATTCTGAAAAACTCTCTTTTACATTATGTAAACAATGAATAGAGAGATGCAAAAAACATGTGCTTAATGAAATTTGAACTTTGGAGCTTTAGAGCCAAGTTTTCATTATATATAGATCTTTAGTGTGAGGACTTTTCAGTTTCATACCATTTCTCCATCACATAGGTGAAGTTTCATGTATGGATTTAGTTTGTTTTATGTCTTATATTGTTTTACAAGCCTGGAAGCAAGAAGCCAATAAATGAAATTGATTTCTGCACTTTTCTAAACGATCCTAACCACACCTTCGTCGATTTCTATAACCACACCGACCGACAAAAACTCATGTATCTAGAGTACGAGTTGGAGATGTGCACAAATCCTCTAGATTTGAGATTGTCCTATGAGAACCTCACACAAGTTTCAGTGGAAGAGGTTGTGAAGAAGTAAATCGATTTTCAAGTATTCCAACTGGGGAATCTGGCGACAACGATGACAAAAGCTGATCGAGCAATGAAAGAGGAAGAAGGAGCGACAGTTAGGGTTTTAATTCGAGAAAATATTAGAGAAAATATGGGGAATTTTTTATTAAATTTTTAAAAGTAAAGTGAATCTAGATTTATTGTCATGTCATTAATTTGTGCCTGTTTTTTTTTTGTTCTTTTTTCTACAATGTTATTTAATGTGATTCCCTTATTTAATATTATTTAATTTATTTTCTTATTTAATTTTATTCTCTTCTCCCTAGCCCACTAAAAAAAACTTTAAAATACACTGATGAAAAATAATGGTTGAGAAGTAGAGAAGAAGCTGAGTAGACAATAAGAGAATAAATTCAACAGAAAAAAAAAATACTCATTGAAGAAGAAGCATATTGAATTATGGAGACACAAATCCAAAGAGAAGAAGAACATTAAGTCATTACCAAAGGCTCTTAAGTCTTTTTGTAATTAATAATATTTGAATATTCTGAATGTTTGCATTTGAAATATATATGTTAGCGACTTTAATGTTTTTTTCATAGTATTCTTGGAATGTTTTGATTTTTAAATTCTTTTGTTGATTTTGGTTGGTTTGTGCTGATTTAAAATTATTGAATGTTCTATGGTTTTCTTGTCGTGTTTGAACTGCGATGATTGTACTACGTACACGAGCATATGACCATACATGTGCAGGAGAGCCTTAAAGACTTTAATTGAAGATTTATTTTAAGCTATGGATTTGTAAATATTTGTATTTCTATAAGTACTAATCATTTATTAGGAGTGTTTTGAAAAACTCTAAGCTTGTATAAAATTATGTAAAACATGTATTGTAATAGTTAGATGTAATTTCGAGGTGTTACACCGACAAAATAAGTTAAGAGAATTTTGTTTTATCAATTCAAACAATAATGAACTCTTCCTTTAATATACCAGAAAGAAAATAAAACAATATTTTTTACTCTTTGCTTCACTACAAAACATTAAAACTACAAAATATATCTAACTATAATAAAATATGTATTTTAACTTTTATTTATACACAAAATTAATTTTATTGTATTTAACAAAATTTTAAAACTAAAGCGAATATTTTTTTTCCGTCAAATATTTTATAAGATATTTTATCTTAGATGGTATTATATATTTATAAGAAAAAAATTATTAATTATTTAAACATAATAGAGTCACATCTATAAATTTATAATTTATACAGATGAAACTTAGTTTCAAGATAACTTTTGTGAGGTATCAACTAATCTATAAGTAGTTTTTTTTTTTACAAAATCTACATACAATCACATGAAATATTTGTAGTTGTTTTATTGTATTGTTTTTTTAATTATTATTACTTATCTGAAATTTTTTAGTTGTTTTATTGTATTGTGTTTTTTAATTATTATTACTTATCTGTTTAGTTTTTTTTTTTAACTGAAAAGTTTAATATAATGTTAAGTGATAATTTACTAAGTATCCATACGGTTAAATATGTTCACTCTCTTTACATCGCTAAGATCTGGTCGAATATTTGAATTTGAAAAATAATATATATTTTTTGAAATAATTTTCATCAATTACTTTTTTACAGTATTGAATTGTTTTTTTCTATAATTTTTTTTAATAATTATTATTATTCATTTATGAATATTGTGTTTGGTTTTATTGGAAACTTAAAAGTTGTGGAGAGTATTAAATGGTAATTTGTTGAGTTATCAAAAGAACAAGTCTCTTCACTCTCTTCCGAACATTGAGATTTGTTCCAATATTTAAATTTAAAAAATAGTAAATTTGATTTTAATATTTTGAATCCATTATCCTTTTATAATATTTAATTGTTTTACTTTATCATGTTTATAATTATTATTAGTATTTTTATTACTCATTTACAAAATGTTTGTTTGGTTTTATTATAAATTAAAAAAATATATACAATATTAAATGATAATTTATTGAGTTACAAAAAATTAAAATTTATTCACTCTCTTCCAATTATTGAGGTCTGTTTCAATATTTAATTTATTTACTCTCGACTGATGACCGCAAAGGGAGTTACTCCTAATAAGGTTTCTTGTAATGAATTCCTTGATTAGATTAATAATAATGATCTTAGTAGTATTCTTTTTTCTAGTCCTTGTTATACTTGGTGTAATGGAAGGAGAGGGTCAGAGAGAATTGATAGAAATATGGATAGGACTTTATGTAATGAAGAGTGTCTAGATGAATGAGACTCTTCTACTTATCAGGTTCTTGTTAAAATTTGTTTTGACCACTCCCCTATTCTTACTAGTCTTTCTAGTATTATTTTTATAGAAGGTTAGCAATTTTCATTTCTTTACTATGTGGCTTCAGGGTAGTTCGTGTATGAAGCTTATTCATGATTCTTAGACTAATACGGTTGTTGGTGTCCTATGTTTATTTTGCAACATAAATTGAAAAGGTTGAACATTGACCTCTGAAGTTGGAATATAAAACATTAAAGCTACAAAATATATCTAAATATAATAAAATATGTATTTTAACTTTTATTTATACACAAAATTAATTTTATTCTATTTAACAAAATTTTAAAACTAAAGCGAATATTTTTTTCCCGTCAAATATTTTATAAGATATTTTATCATAGATAATATTATATATTATAAGAAAAAAAATTATTAGTTATTTAAACATAATAGAGTCACATTTATAAATTTATAATTAATACAAATGAAACTTAGTTTCAAGATAACTTTTGTCAGGTATCAACTAATCTATAAGTAGTATTTTTTTTACAAAATCTACATATAATCACATGAAATTTTTTTAAGTTGTTTTATTGTATTGTTTTTTTTAATTATTATTATTTATCTGTTTAGTTTTTTTTTATTTTAAACTGAAAAGTTTCATGTAATGATATTTACTAAGTATCCATATGGTTAAATATATTCACTTTCTTTACTTCACTAAGATCTGGCCCAATATTTGAATTTTGAAAAATAATATATTTGTTTTGAAATAATTTTCATCATTTAATTTTTTTATAGTATTGAATTGTTTTTTTCTATAATGTTTTTTAATAATTATTATTATTTATTTATGAATATTGTGTTTGGTTTTATTGGAAACTTAAAAGTTGTGAAGAATATTTAATGGTAATTTATTTAGTTATCAAAAGAACAAGTTTCTTCACTCTCTTCCAAACATTGAAATCTGTTTCAATATTTAAATTTAAAAAATAGTAAATTTGATTTTAATATTTTGAATCCATTATCCTTTTATAATATTTAATTGTTTTACTTTATTATGTTTTCAATTATTATTAGTATTTTTATTACTCATTTACAAAATGTTTTTTTGTTTTATTATAAATTAAAAAAAATCTACAATATTAAATGATAATTTATTGAATTACAAAAAAATTAAAATTTATTCACTCTTTTTTAATTATTGAGGTCTGTTTCAATATTTAATTTTAAAAAATAATAAATTTCTTTTTAAATACTTTGCATCAACTACTCTTCTATAATATTTAATTATTTTATTGTATCATGATTTTTTTAATTATCATTTTGTGTTTGATTTTATTAGAAATTGAAAAGTTTATTAGAGTATTAAATGATAATTTGTTGAATTACCAAAATGTCATATTATCTCTTTCAATTATTGAGGTATGTTCTAATATTTGAATTTAAAAATAATAAATTCATTTTTATATATTTTTTCATCAATTACACCTTTACAATATTTAGTTATTTTATTGTATCATATTTTTTTAATTATTATTATGTGGAGGGATCTTAGTTTCTTCACTCGGTTTTGGTGTATTTTGGGAGATTTCAATGTTGTACTCTCGACTGATGACCGCAAAGGGAGTTACTCCTAATAAGGTTTCTTGTAATGAATTCCTTGATTAGATTAATAATAATGATCTTAGTAGTATGTTTTTCTCTGGTCCTTATTATACTTGATGTAATGGAAGAAGAGGGTCAGAGAGAATTGATAGAAAGCTGGATAGGACTTTATGTAATGAAGAGTGTCTGGATGAATGAGACTCTTCTACTTATCAGGTTCTTGTTAAAATTTGTTCTGACCACTCCCCTATTCTTGCTAGTCTTTCTAGTATTTTTTTTATAGAAGGTTAGCAATTTTCATTTCAGGGTAGTTCGTGTATAAAGCTTATTCATGATTCTTAGACTAATACGATTGTTGGTGTCCTATGTTTATTTTGCAACATAAATTGAAAAGGTTGAACATTGACCTCTGAAGCTGGAATAAAAATTCTTTTGGTAATGTTCAAAAGTGCTTCTTAAGCAGGCCTCCCTCCTTGTTATTCAACAAAGCTTAGAGACTGCTACTTCTTTTGTTCTTGATGTGCTTATTTGTTAAGAAAAGATTACTAAGGAGGAGCTTGATCACACTCTTCACTGTCGATACTTATTTTGGAAAGAGAGGGCCAAAATGCTATGTTTTAAAGATGGGGATTGAAACACTGTTTTTTTCCATGTTGTGGTTAAAAGGCGTAATAATTTTAGTGGGATTCATAGATTACAAATTGATAATGGTGTTATTGAGGATTCTAAACTCATTGAGGATCATATTTTGGATTTTTTTAGAAATCTTTATGCTGAGTATAATTCTAATAGTCTGAATACTGGTAGTATGGAGGAGTTTATTGGTTCCTCTATCCCTGAAATGGTTTCTTCTTAAGAGAATATTATGTTGACTAGATGCCCAGATTATTTGGAAATAAAAAATGTAGTTTTTAATCTTAATGGTAATAGTGTTCCTGGTCCAGATGGTTTTGGTGGTGTTTTTTTTATCATTATTGTTGGGAGATTATTGGGATGGATGTTTGTATAGTTGTTCAAAAGTTTTTTAAACAAAGCTGGATTCTTCCTGCAATGAACAGTAATGTGGTTTCTCTAATTCCTAAGATTTCGGGTGCAGCTTCCGTTAAAGATTTCAGACCAATTGTTGTCACTAATTTCAAATTTAAGACCATCTTCAAAATACTGGTGGATAGGCTTGCTATTGTGGCTGCTAGAATCATTTCTTCAAATCAATATGGGTTTGTGCAGGGTAAACAGATTCATGATTGTATTGGTATTGCTTCTGAAGTTATTAACATGCTTTCTAAAAAGGTTAAAGGAGATAATGTGGCTTACAAAATTGATATTCATAAAGCATTTGACACTCTAAGTTGGAAGTTCTTTATTAATTTTGACACGCTTTGGTTTTCATTCCTCATTTGTTAGTTGGATTAGTACAATCCTTCATTCATCTATGCTTTCTATCAGGATAAATGGCAGTATGGTGGGTTTTTTTCCTTGTAGTAGAGGTGTGAGACAGTGTGATGCTTTATCTCCCTTACTCTGTCTCGCAAAAAAGGTTCTAAGTAGAGACATCTCTAAGCTTGTGAGTGATAAGAAGATTCAACATATGACTAGCCCTACAGGTTACATCACTCCCTCTCACATTTTATACACTGATGACATTTTTGTTTTCTGTAAGGAAGATAATAAGTCTCTTAGAAATTTGAGTATCTTCCTTAAAATAATGGTGATTTTTCTGGTCAATATGTTAATAATTCTAAAATTAGCTTTTTCACCATGGACAATTTTGCAAGATTTGTTACCAAAGTTCAATGTCTTCTTTCTTACAGTCATGAGACTTTACCTTTTAATTATTTAGGGGTGTCTATCTTTGTTGGTGCTCCAAAGTGTTGATTTCTTCAACCTTTGGCTGATAAAGTCAAATTGAAGCTAGCATCTTAGAAAGGGAAATCTCTTAGGATGATGGGTCGGATCCAGTTGGTTAATACAGTGATTACTCGTTTTCTAGCTTATAGTTTTAACATATACAAATGGTCAGTTTCTATTCTTAAGCAAGTTAAGTAGTGGAGCAGAAATTTTATTTGGATTGTTGATATTATGAAAAAAGGCATAGCTACAGTTAATTGAGCTAAGATTTGTTCTCCTTTTGAGAATGGAGGATTGAATATTATTAATCTCCATCATACAAATAATGTGTATCTTCTTAATATTACTTTGAATTTTTCTTATAGTCACAAACCTTGGTCTCTTTTCTTGAAAGTAAGAGTTCTTAAATCAAAGTGTCAGTTTAGAATGGTTTATAGATCCTCCTCTATTTGGCCTGGGATTAAACAGTTTTATGACATTATTCTTGAACATACTTCTTGGATTGTTGGTACAAGTACTTCTATTAATTTTTTGAATGATAAATGGTGTTCCACTCCTTCTTTATCAATCATTGCAGGGGTACCTGATGGTTTTAGAATCTCGGATACAATTTCTAAATTCTTCACTAGTAGTGATTGTAGTATTCCTTTGCCATTACAACAAATGTCTCATTTTTTTGAACATATCAGGATTAGGTAGCAACAGGATATTCCTAATTGGATTATAGAAGATTCTGGGTGTTTCACTCTTAAGTTGACTATGAATTTTTTCTTGGATCCTGGAATTCCCTGTGGTTGGGGTAAACTCATTTGGTCTTCATATATACCTCCTTCCCAAACTCTAGTTCTCTGGAAAATTTTCATGGGCGACTACCTACAGATCAACACATTCAGCATAGGGGTTTTCATAAATGTTCTATGTGTACGCTTTGTGAAAACCAGGAGGAATCTATTCACCATTTATTTTTTGAATGTCCTAATGCTATGCATATTTGGAGTTGGGTTCAACAATTTTTCCTTACTTATCATTTCTCTAATGTGGACGATCTCCTTTCTTTTATTAAGAGTGGTGGTAGTCCTTTAGTTAATTTGATTAAACTTATTCTGATAACTTTTTCTATTTGGATGATTTGGCATTTGAGAATTATGCTAGATTTCTGGTTAAAATTGATGTTTCTAGGATCATTTTGGTCATTAAAGATCTCACTTGTCTAGTGGGTAATTCGTCTAAAAGTTTTATGCGAAATGATATGTTTGATTTCAATGTGCTTAAGTTTTTTGGTACTAAAACTCGTAGTGGTAAAGTTCTTTCTCCTCTTCCTGTTCGATGGGAGTTTCCTTCTCCAGGTTGGGTTAAAATAAACATTAATGGTGCTGCTAGGGGTTCTCCTGGTCTTGTTACTTGTGGTGGTATTTTTCATGGGAGTATGGGGGAATTTGTTGGTGGTTTCTCTACTTTCCTTGATGTTCAGACTGCTTTGGTTGCTGAATTTTATGGAGTTATACATGCTATTGAACAAGCTCAAAAGATGGGTCTTGCTAGTTTATGGCTTGAATGTGATTCTACCTTGGTTTGTGTTGCATTTACTATTATGATTGGTGTTCCTTGGATGTTTTGTAATAGGTGGAACACTTGTCTTAACTACTGTGAGAAAATCAGGTTTAGGGTTTCTCACATTTTTTCGTGAAGGGAATGCATGTGCTGGTAAGCTTGCTAACTTAGGTTTTATTCATAGAGAGTATTTTCATTGGTATAATAGGCTTCCATCTAGTCTTTTCTTAGAGTTCTTTATTAATAGGTATAAATTACCTATGTACTGTTTTTGTTAATATATGGGTTTTGGCCTAGTCCCCCATATTTTCTTATATTTCCTTTTTTTCTTTTAATAACATTTTTTTTATTAGTGACAGATGATTGTTGTTAATTGAAGTGTCAGCCTAACTTATATGTCAAGTTTCATGATAATACCTAACATGAGAGTTTTTATATATAAAAAAAGTGTAATATCTACTCATTCGCTTTCAATATTGAGATAAACACAAATCCTAAATTAATTTATGTCTCACTTAAATAAAAATATAAAATAAATTAAATTTATAAATTTTTCAAAATCCTAAATAAATATAAATCCTAAATAATTTTTCTTACTTACATAAAAATGTTAAATAAAAAAAATTGCTAAGTTTTTCAAAATCTTAAATAACACACAAATTCTAAATTATTTTATATTCTACATAAATAAAATTTTTAAATAAATAAATTATTAAATTATTTAAAATTTTAAATAAACTCAAATACTAAATTATTTAATGTCTTACTCAAATAAAATTTAAAATAAATAAATTTTTTAAAATTTTCAAAATCTTAAATAAATTCAAATCTTAAATTATTTAATGTCCTACTTAAATAAAAATCTAAAATAAATAAATTTTTAAATTATTCAAAATCTTAATAAATAAAAAATTTAAATTATTTAATTTCCTTTTTATATGAGAGTCTGAAGTAAATAAAAATTTTATATTATTTAAAATCTTAAATAAACACAAATCTTAAATTATTTTATGTCCTACTCAAATAAAAATCTAAAATAAATAAAATTTCTAAGTTTGTATAATCCTAAATTATTTTATTTCCTACTTAAATAAAATATTAAATATTAAACATTTCTAAATTTTTCAAAATCATGTATAAATACAAAGCCTAAGATATTTTATGTTTTACTTAAATAAAACATGAAATAAAAAATCCTAAATTATTCAAAATCTTAAATAAAAAATTATAAACTATTTAATGTTCTACTTAAATAAAAATATGAAATAAATAAAATTCTTAAATTTTATAAATTTTTTAATAAATACAAATCTTAAATTATTTAATGTTCTACTTAAATAAAAATCTAAAATAAAGAAAATTCTTGAATTATTCAAAATTCTAAATAAATACTTGACCTAAATTATTTAATGTCATTCTTTAATAAAAATATGAAATAAATATAAAGCTTAAGGACTATGTTGTTCCTAAAATATTTTTTAAAATGTAATTTTGTTCTCACTTTTAAAAACAAATCAAATTTTATCTCTCGATTTTTTAAAATATTCAATTTGATCAGTGAAAACAAAGGTTGGGGTGAATCTATTAGAATGAAGACATTCTAACACAAGCGAAATTGCATTGAAATGTTTAAAAAGCTATGAAATCATACTGAACTTTTTGAAAAGCTGATGACGAAATTGCACTTTTCTAAAAACAAATTGGAACCAAAATGTCAATTATTCAAAAGTCTAAATAAATACAAATATTAAGTTGTTTAATAAAAAAAACTGAAATAAATAAAATTCTTATATAGAACGGGTCAACAAATTTAATTTGTGTCATTTTTCAAAGCGGGTCAACCTAATCCGTATTTTGTGGGTCAAATGTGAGGTGGGTCAATACGGAGCGAGTCGACCCGTATTGTCATCCCTAGTTCAAACATATGTTTTACATATAAGTTTATATATTTTTTATTCTATTTTTTTGTCTTATTAAGAATGTGTTGACTTCATCTTTCATGTAGTTAACATTCAAACAAGGTAGGTATACCAAAATATTATTATTTACCATGTCTCATTTCATTTTTTTAAAATTTTGTCAATTTCATATTTTTTTTAATTTCAATTATCCTTTATATGTCTAATTTTTATTTCTTTTAACTATTTAAAATTCTTAATAATTGCAAGACTTATATTTTTGGTTTGTAATACACTACAAGAAAAAAAAATGTTTTAACGGAGGTTATTTAACCGAGGTTAATATAACATAAGAATTGATTTAATTAATGAAAGTTTTTTTTAATTTTAAGTTTTAAATATTATTCTAAAACCTCAACAAAATAATGAAGATTTTTTTAACCATCGTTAAATTTCAAAGGTTTATTTTAAAACCTCAGCTAAATCATGGATATTTTTTTAATTTTTGTTAAATTTTAAAGATTTATTCTAAAATCTCAGAAAAATAATAAAAGTTTGTTTAATTTTCGTTAAATTGCAAAAGTTTATTTTAAAATCTCATAAAAAATAACATAACTGAATTTTGCAAATAATAACACCAACCAAACGACTAAAAATCATCAATATTAATATTTTTGAATTACTAAAAATTGTTTAATATTTAAATAAGTTATTTAAGTTAAGTGGTAATTAAAATACGATTCAAACAAATAAAATTAAAATTCAACAAATTTGAGTTGTATTATCTAAATAAGATATTTGAAAAGTAAAATAATTTAAAATAAAATTAATTCAATTTAAATGTCTTAAAGATTACGAAACATTTTTTATTAGATTTTATCATCTGTTTGATTTTACATTTTAAACAAATACTTGAATCCAAGTAATACAGCCCTGATGATAACATTGGAAGCTTTTCAAATTTGCGCTTCAATTAGATACTTCTTCAAATTATTGAATATTTAATTAATAAATAAGTTTAAAGATTAATAAATATAGATCATACTACTTTTTAATTTTTATTAAATCAAATTAAAATAAATTATTTAACTTGCTATTTTGTGTGGATATATATATATTTTTATGTAATTATATATTGCATATTATTAATATTATGATTAAAAATTTAATCCAAAAATATAATTCTTATGAAGCTAAATTAAATCTAAATTTTTTGGCATGATTGTCCATTTATTTAGGGATGAAACTTCGATTTTTGCAAGAATGAGTCAAATTTGAATGTACATGTCATATGTTGAAAGCATTATGCTTTGTTTATACGTTTTAACGTGTTTTTTATTCTTTTAAATTAAATCGTGATTTGTTTCCGTGTACACAATGAAGGAAAAAAGTGAACATTTATCTCTGTTTAACAAAATACTTTACGTCATGAGTCTTGAAATGAATTAAGAAAATGAATTATAACGCGTGCTTGGAGTGGCACAGATGCATGCATTAAGAATAAATAGACTAAGGACTTTGAAAAGGTGAGATTAGCATCACCATATCTTTCTTTTGGCATCAGTATCAAAGAAATTAGTGGTATCATAATCAGATTATTACTAAAGAAAAAAGCAAAGATTATGATTATGATGATGCTTAAAGTTGTGAACAATGTTGCCTTTTGATAAGAATGATTATCACTAAAATCTAAACTCAACTTGGATAAGAATGATTATCACTAAAATCTAACTCAAATTGAATGTGTCTAAAATTTGTGACTTTTATTAAAAATCTCACATCAATTAAAAATAAAAATAATTTATATATAGATGATTACCAATTTTATTTTATTAATCGATTTTATAAAATTAAATTAAATTTAAAATTTACTTTTTTTTTTACTATAATATCATAATCGTATAAAATCTACAAATATATAATCTTCAACACGAATGGATATATGTCGACTCAAACATGCATTTATATAAGGATTAATCATCATAAATATAAAAAATTGAATGAATAGATTTTTGGAATACTTTTTTTATTAAAACATATTAAATTGTGTGAAAATTGTATATACCTCGATCTCTTTATATAAAAACTAAAAAGGGGTAATGTGCTCATTTTTTTTAACCATTTAGAAATTTTCATTGTAAGAATCACAAATTAAATAAATATGTTAAAATGAGCAATGTAACAACACTTAAAAAAAAACACAGAAAGAGCGTTCCCACATTCTTCTTTCTTCCAAATTATTTTCTCTCTCTACCAACTTCTCTCTTCTCCCTTCTCTCTTAATTTCTCACTTCATACCTCATCTATTTTAGAACCTGATCATACCACGCTGTAGCAGAGGAGTTAAAGAACATTTCTACCCGATCAGATTTTCAAACAGAGTAAGTTCATTTTTACTCTAAATATCCTTTATTCTTTGTTTTTCCTTAGGATTTAGTCATCAATATTTGTGGGGTCAGTTGAGAAGTTTAATCCTCTCAACTTATTCTATTATATACTAAATTTTTGTTCTGTTTGGATAACTTGCATTAGGCCCGTAAATCTTGAAGCTTATCCAGAATGTGGGAAATAAAATTCTAGAAGTTGCTTGGAAAACAAGCAATTAAGGTAAGGGAAGCTAAATTTAATTTTTAATAGCACCCTAGGATAGAAGATCTGAATGCGGAAGGGACGTGGTTCCAATATTCAATTTTTCTTGTAGGGATATTGTGTGTTATATATATATTAGGTTGTTTGTTTATATTATTTAAATTTGTGGAAATATTAGGTTTTGATGATTTAGTATTAAAGTGTTATTTTTTTATGTCAAATAGACTTTTGAATATTGTGGATCACTTTTTGAATGATATT
>Ga0123342_1002247_pt1 | contig 32177 bp, 9 predicted proteins | sample Turbeawhitnodule_FD_89960 | JGI IMG/M metagenome (GOLD analysis project Ga0123342, IMG submission 89960) | Root nodule microbial communities of legume samples collected from Mexico - Turtle bean Mexico white nodule | ecosystem: Host-associated > Plants > Roots > Nodule | place: Mexico: Nepantla... | reverse complement strand
TCAATAGCAATATCAAGACCCTGCTGAAAAAGAGAGTCCAAGACCTCTCCTTGCCACATGCCAAAATGTCCAGTGCCATCAAATATTTTCACCGCCAATTTCAAAGTGGACACCGGGAACCTCTACCATGATGATGAGGAGCCCAACACTCTGGATACATCCTTCGCTTCTTCTTCTTGATTTTCCATTACAAACTCAAAATATAATATTCAATATTACAAATAATTTCAAACAACTCAAGGGCGAACCTTCGACTCTTGATACCACTTGTTGGGAAAAACGGGTAATTTCCCCACTAAAACAGAACCCTCAAACCTCTTTCCCAAACAATGAACTCACTGATGTGGGACTTGGGATTAAGGCAAAATCAACACCTATTAGTTATAACCTTAAGTTACTAACCAAACTTTATTTCTTACCACCTTTCCTTGCTCATCTAGTTTGTTTATGTAAACTCATATGGTTCTCAATCACTCTTTTTACCTTAAGTTGAGAAACTATAGTTTAAACATTCTTTCTAGTGAATTTGTTAAGCTTTTTCTTCCAATGTTACAATCTAGTTATTGTTTGATAGAGCTTCCTCTATATTGTTTTGTTCAATTTGAAACACAAAGGCATGTGAGGTTTCATTTTTGAAAAAGATCTTGTTCATAAACCTTCAACTTTTTATCATTTGTTTATAAGGATGTGATGTCACGTATTCTTGTGAAGTCACATATTTTAATCTATAAATCCTTAAAGTCATTATGGAGATCCACTAATTTCTTATTAGTAAAAACTTGATTAAAATAATATTTATTATTTGTATTTTCTTTATGACATAGGTTTTGGTATTATAGACTTTAAAAACCTCGATTATGTCAAAAGTAACTAAGAAATATACATTTTTCTACCTTGCAATTAAAATTTCTCTATTGATGTATGCCATTAAATTTGAAACACTTACATAAAACAAATGAAAATAAGAAATCTTGGTTTTCTTCCAATCCACAGTTCATAAGAAGTTTTGTTTAACATTATTGTGATCAATATTTTATTTTATACATAATAGACGATATTTATCGTCTTTGGCTAGTAGTGTTTTGGAGAAGAGATCTCATAAAATATGGTAACCATCTCTCGTAGAATTTTAGTTTTCATTTTAACTATCCAATTTTGTAGAGATATTCCCGATAAAGAGAAATTGTGAAAAATATACATAAATAATGTTATCACATTAACAAACTTATTGTGATAATTACTTTTCATTTATCCTCTTTCATATAGTGTCTCAAACACCTAAAAAAACTGATTCTTATAGCTTAAAAAAAATATCCATATATGAATAAATAAAAAATAAAAATGTATTTCAAACTAATTTGAACTAAAAGTGAGTAAATACTTAATTTAGTTCCTAAAAGATCGAAACGAAAACAAATAGATCTTTGAACACATTTTTCATGTAACTATATCCTTAATTTATTTATTTTCTTGCCTACAAAATTTTTTTCGTTAATATAACTCTTATCAAAAGTTCGTATCAAATATTAAGTGTCATACAAACATATTTCTCATATATACGTGACTTTTGTATAACTTTTAAATGCAATGAGTCATTCAACTCAAAAGTTAAAGTTACGAAAACACAATTATAAAATCTAATGCTGTATCCAAATTTCGTTTATAAATCAAATAGTTAACTCTAATATATATTAAGATCAAAAAAATGATACTTTATTCTATTTTTTATATTAATAGTGGGCCAAATTGGTTTTTAGGCAACAAGTCTAAGAGCCCATTTTGATAGCTTTATAATCCACAAAAAGTAAGGAATTTGGGCACAAAACTGACAATTGACAAAGCTGATCATAAACAGTCAGCAAATTTCTAACCCTTTTTTTCAAACTCATGTGATGTAGACCAAGGAGAGAAGACACTTGAGGGCCAAAATCAACAAACTCAAGTTCAATCTGAGGTCCAAACTCAACTTATGAGTACTTCATCCATTTTGTCTCAAAGGATTACAAGAAGCAAGACACAAACATTAGGTGATGAACATCAATTAATGTCTTTTTTTGTAATATCTTTAGAATAGATTTAAGATAGAACATTAAAAGGGAAGTAGTAGAAAAATCACATTTTTTATAATAGGAAGTGAATTGAAAGGGGCGCCATTTGCAATGCCTTTTCATGTGCTTTGCCTCTTCATGACCGATCATCTATTTTATATAAAGAGGAGCTTGACTTTTGTAAAGACACGTTAGATTGAAATTAAAGTAAAGTTACTCTTCTCAAATTAAGAGAGATTTGTGAGATTTGTTCTCCTTCTCTTAGTCTTATCTTGTGAGTCTTTGGGAGCTCTCAAGTGGTGGCATTTCTCACTCAGCTTGGAGTCATTCATCTTCCAAATGGCGTGAAACATTCCATTGTCTACAACCACATAAGTTTCCACCAACCTTTCATCTTCTTCTTCCATTTTCATTCCATATCAAACTCTAAAACATGTCTTGTTATTGTTTCTTGATTTCTATTCGGTAGAACTTGTTTGTTTCTTATTTTGAACAATTGGAATTGTTTGCTTGTTGTCCTAATCGGTTTGAATGCTTCAACACATCAATCCAATCGGTTCATCTTCATGTTAATAGGTTTCTTTTTGGTTTAGTGTGTTTGTATCATAGTTTCAATTTGGTTTCTTGTTCTTGTTTGTGTTCTTGAATTGTTTGAGAATCTTGATCCTAATTCTTGAAAGTGTCTATTTATAAATCATCTCCTAATCAACTCACATCATCACGAAAACAATATTTCTTTTTATTCATAATAAATAAATAAAATAAAACAAGACACTTCAACAATATTTCAACCCTTCTCACAAAAAACACCAACATCCTCTCATTATAATATGCTAAAATATATTTTAGATTGTATAATATATATTCTAAAATATCACGGAAACATTGATATTTTTTAAATAAGGAGGTAGGAAAAGAAATTATAGGGTGTAAAGAGAAAGAAACCTAGCAAACAATAGTTCAACCCATTTTGTCTCCTTAATCTTTACCCTAATCTTCAAACCAAAAAATTAGCCAAATTCTCCCTGCACCTCAATGGATTCTTTTGCACCTCCATACATTCACATGAAATATCAATTTTGTCCTTATTTAAAATTTTAAAAATCACACTTCTTTCTTAACTTCACATTGCACACTTTCATTGTACAATTTGGTATTATATAGATTCGGGTATACATACTGATTTCATTTCCAACTGAATCTGATATACAATTTGGTATATTATTAAAAAATAATATCAAAATGTATAATTTAGTATATAATATTATATTTGAAATACACCTATCGAATTGTACAATTTGATATTCATTTCGTAACAATACTAATTGTACAATTTGATATGTATTTTCTATGCCTAAAATATTGTTGAAGCCACTAAAATAATCCAGAAAGACCCAATATTGTAATGCAAATCCATAAAATAATCTCCAAAGTGTATTGATGAACAAAATTTGTATGAAATCCTATGCTCACCAAATTAGACTTATCTCAAAAATAGATACAATATATCATATGCTATGTCTAAGGCGGTTTGCACTTTATTTTATTTTATTTGAATTGGAAGGATTTGAGTGACTCTGGTTCAAATTATTATTATTATTTTTTAAATGCACATTAAGGGTAAAAAATTAATTTAATTTAAGTTTTTAAATGATCAAATTAATTCAAACTAACGAACACCTCCTCATCAAATCACCATAATCAATTAATAAAATTATAGAAAAAATAAAAAATAATATATATATATATATATATATATATATATTTGTATTTATGTTTCTTTGGGTTCACTCCAACAGCATCCAAAATAGTTTTAGCAAAAACCAAAACACCAAAAACATGGGTGTCATGTTAGGATTGAATCCCAAAGATCCGTAAAATGTGTGGGAAAATTCCCACGTTTGTGGATCACAGACAAAACAAAACTAGTAATAATCATTATAATAAAAAAAAAAATATCAAAGGTGATAATCGAAACAAGGTCCCACTAATAACAATAATGAACATGAAACAGAACTTACACGTGTGCACCGCACCTCCTGCCACGTGTAGAACCATGATACGTGGCACAACAAGAATAGAGACTCGCCCAACGTAGAATCGTATAGAAAGATTGCAAATAAAGAAGCATGGACCCAACACGACACCGTATAATCATAGGTACTCGTGTCTACCCCACTATTATATTATTCATTTTTTTATCTTTAATTTATTATGCAAGTATTTATATGTGTTATTTTTTTAGTCACAAATTATTGAAATGAACTGTAAATATATCGTAAAATACTTTTATAAATTATTTGAATTATATAAGTGCTTATATTTTAAAATAAACTCAAATAAGCTGTTAAAAAAGAATTCTAAAAGTAACTATAATCGACCATCAAAAGTAAATCTGTTTTACGATTCTTTTTCTTTGAATCGTGAAATTTAATTAAATTAATGAAAAGGAAATAACATTGGTTAACATCAATTCTCCTGTCAACATAGAAAGAGGAAAATAAAGAAATGCCGACATAATATATTAAAAAATAAATAAAAAATATATTGATGGAATCTATAATATATGAGTAAATTCACAATTTAAGTGTTCACATGAATAAAATAAAGTACGATGTTTAAAGAAAGTGTATTGATGTATGATAAGAAATAATTGCACATGCATCATGAATTAACAATTCTACTCAGTTATAATAATTTAACTAGTTTTAAGTATTAGGTTATCTTAATTTAAAGAAGGGTTCAATATATAATATAGAAAACATTTATTTAAAAGATTTTAACTCAGGTTGACGTAAAAGAGGAGAGAGATTTCATCAATATTTCTACAACCATCTATAGAATGCTATTTCTTTATTTCTGTCAAATCACTTTGTTTTCTCTTCCTTTTAAAAAAAACACTGTACTTTCTTTAATAATAAATTAGATAGTCAATTTTGTCTGGACGAAACGTAACAGTATTTTATTTATAATAATTATGATAAATAAAAATATTATTTTAATTGGATTCTATATTATTGAAATTCAAATGGTAGAAAATTATTTATATAAGTAACCTTTTTACATTTTATAAGTATTTTTCTTCTATTTTAAGTAAGTTATACGTGTAAAATAAACATTAGAGTAGTAATTTTACTTTTGAGTTTACTGAACTCACCTTTTATTTATTTATTTATTTATTTACAAACTAACCGACCCTAAAATTGGTTTTCATAAACTGAACCGACATAAAAAGTGAAAGCCAAAATTTAATGAATAGTACCATATAAAAGTATATATATAAAAATTATATGTTAGATAAAAAAACTAATCATATATCTCCTATTATTATTATTTAATTAACTATCTCCTATTACTTAACAGGTATTAACTACGGATTTTAAAAAAATTATAAAAAAGTTATATGTATAAAATAATTTGTTAAAAAAAAAATTGTTTGACACAACGAACGTTAAAAAAAAATACATTTAACAATTGTTTATAATAATATAAAAATATTTGAAATTGAAAAGTAAAAAGAAAAAATATTAATTTATTGAAATTTCAAATGTTTGTTTATTAAATTAATATATGAGCACCTAAAGAAATGTGGACAAGACAGAGACAACTAGAGAAGGCAGCATATGAGTCCACCACGTGTCACTTCTGTTTCCAAAGTTTCTTCTCCCTGTAACAGCCCACCACCTTCTTATTTCTCCTTTATGCTCATATAAAACTTTTTATTAAAAAAATTATTAAATAAAAATTAATTTTAAAAACAAATTAATAATTTTTTTAATCTCTAAAATAATATTTAATTTAATTATTATAATAATTAATTATTTTTATCTTTAAAATTAGTTTTTATTAAATAATTTTGTAATAATGTCTAAATATTTTATATTAACAATTGTTGAAGATAAGTGGATATTTTCTATCAGCAAAATAATTGGATAGGAACTCACTTTTATGTAATTTTTGAAAAATATGCATGAATATTAACGAGTGTCTCCAATAGAGAAAAAGCACGTATATTTATCGCAGTGAAGACGGTGTTATTACAGTCAATTCATTCCGACCATTTACCCTCAAAATTGTTCAACTTTCTTTTCACGTGAAGTGTCGGAGGCTATTAATAACAGTGGTCAACAACGAAATGGAACTAGGAACAATAGAATTTAAACAGTTTTACTCCTTAAAAATAATAAAATAATAATAGTTTACATACACCAATAAACAAATCTAGAATTTTTTTTTTCGAATTAAAAAGTTGAAACTTTTTTCTACTTGTTTTTTCGTGTATTGTTATTTATCTTTCAGAATTCGATTTAAGTTGTATGTTTCTGTTTTAGGTTTAGAGTTGTTGTCTATCTGTTGGGTGTTTTGTTTGGATTGAGTGTTGATTGTTCATGAAACTGAGATGAATTTTGCGTATTGGTGTTCTTTGTTTTGTTTGGATTGTTAGTTCTATTGGTTTAAGTTGAGTCAGCTTCTATTAGTATTTTGGTTTCTTTTGTTAAGTGGTGGCTTTTTTCTCTCTTTTGGAGGTGGATTGTTATATGAGGTGTGCTTTATTTTCATTATTTATATAAAAAATTTGAAAAATTATTTTATTTATTATTTTTTCTTGTTGATAAAAAAACACTAAAAACAAAATTAAAAAATTCTGATATATAATAATTGATCTTAGTGATATTATCTTTTAAATACTATTTTTTTGAAACTTAAAATCGAAACACCCTGTATTGTTTACAAGAAAAAAAAAATATTAAATTTGTATAGTTTATATTAATTATGACATTGTTTATTGTTTGTGCCATATAAGTCTAGTTCTGAAGTGCATATAAGTTTAGTTGTGTAAAAGATAAAGTCTATTCCTCAAAGTGTAATATGGTGTCTATTTGATACTTAATTTTATATTTTAAGAGTAATATAACACTGTTTTCTTAATATATATATATATATATATATATAAAAAAAAAAATTCACCTGTAATAATCATCTTTAACTGACTTTATTAAAAATAAAATAAAGTTTAATAAAAAATTATAATTCTTTTAATGTACATAATTACAAATTAAAAGTGTGTTTAGTAATGTTAATATATCAATTGATATTTTATTTAACCAAATTATTGACACAAAAATATCCAAAATATGTAAAAAAATAGTTTATTAACTAATATTATTGTGAAAGCGACTTCATCATCTTACTGGAGACAAAATAATTGTGTTTTATTAAAAAATAATTACATCATAATCATTCAGAATTATAGTTATAATATAAAACTATTATAAAAATAAATTACAAAAGTATAATTATTATATTTTCTGAATAAAATATTAAAAGTAAATTATTGAATAGAACTACACAGGCAATATTAAAAACAATGAAAACACTGATTATAATATATCAAAGTTAAAAAAGCATATGCAATTATCTTATTTATATAAAAAAAACTAAAAAATATATAATTAAATTATATATCTAAAGAACTTTAATTATTTATTTTAAATGTTCTTTTATCTTAATTAATATTTAATAATTTTATGTTAAATTAAAGAAAAAGAGATTAAAAAGTTAATAAATATGTAAGCCAAAGTAACTGCAAGAACTTGATGTTTATGAGAAGTTGTTTTTGTAAGTGATTTGTGTCATAAGTCAATTTCCAAATGTTGCAGTCAATAGCTCAACACTTGCGTGATTGCAAACTGCGTTTCCTTTTTTGTGATAAAATTTTCAAGCTCAGAAATTATCACGTTCTTCTTCTTCTGTTATTGGAAATTCAAATATCAAGAAACTTTTTATAATTGTAAAATATCAAATAAAAATAAATAATTATATAAAAAATAAAAATATCATCACTAAATAAGTTAAAAATAAAAAACTAAAAAAAATCAATATAAGTTTTATAAATTACTTAATAAACTAAAAATATCTGAATAATCTAAAATACGATAACAAAGATAAAAATAAAGACGAAAATCAAACAATACATACACATACTTCTTCACGTCTTCATACTCAAATTTAAAAAATAAGATATTACATTTATATGTATTCAATCAATACTAGAATTTTCCATTAAAATTATACTAGAATTCCCAATTTAAATTAAGAAAGATTCTAAAAATACCCATAGAAACTAGTTTATTTGCAATCCCAATAACAACAATAAATATCTTCTATTTAAATCGTATATACATAATATAGTTTCAAAAACTGTATATTAAACAAACATATTGAATTGGAACAAAGATAGAAGTGGGATTCAAATCCCCTCTGATAAATTTCTTTCTCTATTTTTTATTTTTTATTTTATAAACTGTACTACACCAGTAATTATGTAAAAAAAAATCACTTCAATAGTAAATTTAATAAAAATGAAATTAAAACTAAAATTGATGAGATAAAATTTTAAACATGGTAATAGTTACCTACTTCTACGTCTCAATGTACGAACGATAATATAATAATGCGTTTACTTTTAAGCACTTTAATGAAGCTTGAGATATGATGATATCAGACAAATATATCCAACATATAAAGATAAAAGTGATTACAAAATTAATAATTTGTTTTATATTATTTGTGTGACATTTATGGCTGCTATAGCATGCTACAGCTGCATTAGCAGCAAAATTCATAATTATTCCATTCAATGTATTAGATCACTTATCTAATTTTCCTGGAAATATTTTCTTAAAACGAGAAAGAGAAAAAAATTATGAGTGAGAAAAAAAGGGTAAGTTCTGGTTCATAATCAATCTCTATTTCAAGTGATTTTGTCATTTATCAAATTATCAATCATTTTCTAGATATTGTAATTAGTGATGGTATAGGAAGCGTGTGAGAGTTTAATTATATCTGTTTTATTTTTTAGTGAAGATTTATACTTATTTTTGTTCTAAATATTTAATGGTAATAAATTATGAGCTTTATCTTTGTTTTCTTTAGATAATAGGAACATTCGTGAAAATATTTATTAAATGGTTTTATCATTAAAAAAATTAATATTCGTGTAAATAGTTTATTTGGAAGAGAAAGATGATAGAAAAATAAAATATCTCAAACTGTTACTTAAATACAAAACTTCAGATTTTTGTACAGGTACAAAATTATCTTGATGTTATTGTTGATGTAAGCGTCGACAAGAATGATGAATGCATTCCGTATATGACATTGTTGTGGGGATTAGAAAATAAATATTTTCTTATGGTTTCTTATTAGAGTTTCTCTTCCTCTTCTTTTTTTCTTTTCATTATTATATTTCTTATTTTTAAAATTATATTAGTAAAAAATAAGATTAGTGATTTATAAGTATTGAGAATGAAATCGATGATGTATTTGTTTTAATATAATTATGTTATTTATATTATAAATTTGTATTAATTTAATATATTTTTTACTGGAACTTAATTATTAAAATTGTATGTCGAAACTCATAGTTGATGAAAAAAAATATTTTTTATTTTATTTTTTTAGTAATATTTGATATTTAAATGATAAAAATACACATATAATAATATATCAATAATAATAATAATCAAAGTAAAAAATACGGAATACACATCAATAATTTTGATTAATAATATATAATTTAATTAATATAATAACTAATTATTTTTATTTTTAAAAATAATATTTATTTAAAAAATTTATATTAGTAATAATTTTAAAGAAACTAACTATTTTAGTAATTTAAAAATATATAGAAAAGGAAACCGTGTCATTGAATTCAAATATTTTTTATCAACATCAAAACAAATAAAGAAAAATATCTATAAACATTAATTGATTTGTGGATAAATTCTTCTCGTAAATAGCTAAACAGTGCTTAGAAAAAATTATTGCCAAATTGCAAAATGACAATTCCTTTTTGGTGATAAAAACAGTAGTGGTGATGATTGTTAGGGTTTTCTATTTTCTATTTTTTCTCCGACAAGAACAGAGATGTTTACTCGCACGTAATTGGGAAATGCAATTATTCATTAAACTTTCTTATCATAAACAATGTGGTTAGTAAAATTTATGGCTAAGTTAATTCAGAATTTAAGGTTGATAAATTGTATGGTGAACTTTAATTATTCAATAAAACGATCCGTTAAATTGGTAAAATTATAAAAAAAAACGTAAAAAAATATAAAGGATACAAATAAAAAATAATTCGAAATTTGATAATTAAAATGTGACCTAAAATGTTATTTCAAAATGTTACGTGTTTTAAATAAGTTTCTTTATCAAATAGGTATACTTGACAAAATTAAACTTGTTAAAAATTATATGCGTTTAATTTTTTAACTTGTATGGCATAGTGAAAAAAAAAAAAATAGTTCAACTACAAATGTTGCAAATGTGCCAAAGTTGAGTGGTAAAAGTGCATTAAGCCTACAATTTTCAATATGTTTTAATTCTTACAAGTTATGTTACTTATAACACCAAAATCTAATATTTTTCTAAATATTTAAAATTAGATGAGATAAAATTGGTAGTCTCAACCTATTTAGGTCATACTCATTTTTGTTGTTAAAAATGAGTTCAACTGAATAAGTTAGTCGTAGCTAACACATAATGAAAGTCTTAAACTAACTCGTTAAATATATTTCTTACAAGATAACTATAACATCAAAAAGTAATATTTCTCCAAATATTCAAAAGTAGAGGTGGTAAAATGGATAGTCTCAACCTATTTAAGCACGACCCATTAGATTAATTAGTCATAGTTAACACATAATGAAAGTCCTATACCACATTGTCAGAGAGACAGATGGGATGGTATGTTGGTTCACCAAATTATAAATTCTTTTATTTTTTTATGTTTTTAATATATATATAGTATATGTATATTCATAAAATGTGTATGAAATTTATGGCCTATCCAAATCAATCTATGAATCAAGGTCAAACCATCTAAAGATGATCTCTCCATATGTTATATTAGAAATATCTAATAATAAGATTCAATAAATTGAATCTTAAAAAGTATATCAGACCAACACATGAATTAATAAAGGAAAATGATATCCATTTTTAAACAAAACATAGAACCTTAACAAAGTAAGCCATATAAATGAAATATTAGACAATAACATTTGGTAGATTTGAAAGAGAAACTCAAAAGAAGGAAATCATGAAGATAAATTCACACATAAAATCTCTTCAATAAAAATAGGTATGGAACTCATCTTATTAGTGCTAACCCTCATAACCACTTGATGAAAAAATAACCAAAAAATAAATAAAATATTTATGAGACTAAAAGATGATGAATATGCAACTTGATGAATTAAGATAATTGAAAAATAAGTAATCACTTGAAGGTAAGAGATTCAAGATAAGATTCAAATAGAGAACTTCATATTTTCACAAGAGAAATTCTTAACTACATGACAAACGATTATCAATTCTTTTGATTTATTTTTATTGGTGATAGAAAATTCTAGCATTTGAAGGAAACTTTGATTGTTTGTTTTTAAGCTTAGTCTATATTGTGTCTACAATAACCTATACTTGAAGGCATACCATCTTAGTCAATTACTACCTTTAACTTTTAAAAACTCTAAAAGAAATGAAAATAGTTTATTTTCAATATATAAGGTAAGATCTTTATAAAAAGTAGGAAAAACACAAGAAGAATATTAAATTGTGTTTTAATTAAATTTTAATTTTTTCTCTCAAATATCATTTGATGATAAATATTCAAACGATAGTTTTGTATGACAAATTATTAAGGAGAGACTTTCGCATTAGAAAAAGTACAACAAATATAACTTTATAGTTTAACTGATTCACTTGGCTGAAATATTTTAAACACATATTCTTAGAGTAGCTCGCATTCTCAAGTTTGTACAAACGATAATAAAATACAATATAAAAAGATAAATAGAAAGAATAAATACACAAAATATTTTTGTATTGGTTCATCTGACCATGCAAACTACATTCAAATTTTAATCAATAGATTAAATTTCACTAAACAAACTAATGTTATAAAATATAATGCAAATATTATTTACACTCGTAAATGTTTTTTTAGACTTGTAAACACTCATCTCTAACCTCTTAAGAATTATCTTGACCCTCAATCACTCGTGACTAACTCCAACCTAAATATTATTTCCATATATTACTTTTAACCTAGTAAAATATTATTTCACAAACCACATAATTTTTATAAATTAAAATCCCCATAATAATTATAAAACATATTAACTTAGCATAAATAACTTTTCAATTTTTCTAACTTATGAATAAATTTTTTTTTTTTAAAAGAATCTCTCAAAATTTTCTTCATTTCCTAGCATTCTCCTTTATCTTGTCTCACCTTTCTTCTTCTTTTTTTTTTTTTTTCCGATTTTTTCATACAACCAAATATTCCTATAGATTTTTCACATTGTTAAATCTTAAGAGATAGACACTAGGCACATAATGTTCATTTCCTCTTAACACTACTTGTTTGTATCATTCTATAATAAAAAAAAATACATTATATTTCTCCTACACAGTAGGAAACAATTGTACTAGTATGCATCATCTTTTTCAAACAGTGTAAAAGTCTTGTAAAAATATGGTAATTTTTTTTTAAAAGTAGTGTAAATTGCAAGCAAGGGTTAAAGGGGTGAGTTGATATGTTTGGTAACACTTGACCCCAAAACCCTAGACATGATCTACTCTATCCCATCTTATTACTCCTAAGCCACAAATTAACTCAACGGTAACATTTCCAACCAAACAAACACTCTTTCTCTCTCCAATATCCTTATTTTCTCTCTCCTCAATTCTTATTTCCCCCCCTTTATTTTATTTACAAAGTGTAATAATATTAATAAAATAATAAATCTCCATTAACCTAGGCCCCTCCAATTGGTCCCACCCATCTTTTAGGGTTGTGGCACTAATAGTTATAACTTTTCTCATAATAAGAATAAGAATAGTGTAATCCCTCCTTTCTCTCTTCCCAACCATAAATTCTTTCTTACCTTTTTCATAAATCCTTTTCCCCATGCACTCCCTCACCTCTCTCTACTCTTCTTCCCCTTTAATTATGCTCCTTTAAACTCAATTAAAGCAAAAGCCAAAAAAGAAGATTAAAAAACACCTTGGTTTTACCCCAATCATAACCAAAATGTAGAACAATAAAGGAACACCATCTCACAAGGAGGTTTCATTATTTTGCATTCACTTTTTTTTATTTATTTATTTAACTAAGAAAATATAAATAGAGACAAAAATAGTATTGCAGCTGAAGTCTAGCTGCAAAACAAGAAGAAAAACATTAGTATATATTAAAAATGCAAGTTACTTGTGCTTGTAATATTGCTCTTCTTCCACACAATTAGAATAAAATGACGGCGAATTTTCAAAAGAAAAACTATATTAATAAGGTTGTCTAATTAAAAGTGTGTAGAGTTAAATACGCAGGTTAAGGTTGTCTAATTGAAATTAAAATAAAATAAAGAAATCCCCTTTAGATGAACGGCATCGTTTCACCGTTCAAACAGAAGGCTCAATCAACAACAATCACCATAATACGTCGATTTTTAATATATCATGACATAAATATTCCTCCTCGTAAACACAGAGTGTTTATAAGGAAACTCAAACACCTCTTCATAACATAAATCACAAACACACACACAACAAAGCTTCTCACATCTTCTTCTTCTTTCTCTTCTTCGTTTTTCCTTCAGCAATGGCCAAAGAGAGAGAGAAGAAGCTCTACGTGGCAGTGCTCGGAAACTACGCTGCAGAACTCAAGCTTCTCCTCACAACACTGCTTCTCCTCTGCGCGGTGGCCACGCTCCTTCAGTTTCTCCCTTCCCGCTTCACCATCTCAGCCTCCGATCTCCGTGTCTGCATCTCGCGTGTCACTCAAACAACACCCCTACTTTCCAACACAACGAACGCTACTTCGTCATACCCACTTAAGGCATCATTACCATATGTTTCACCACCATCACCACCACCGCCTCCACCGCCGCCACCGCCGCCTCCACCGACACTGTCGGAGAAAGTCCTCCCCGGCGGCATCGTCAAGCGTGTGTTCAACCCTTATGGCTCTGCAGCCTACAACTTCGTCACCATGGGCTCTTACCGTGGTGGCCTCAACACGTTTGCCATCATCGGCCTCGCGTCCAAGCCTCTTCACGTATACGCTAAACCAACGTACGAGTGCGCGTGGCACTCACTCGCCGGCGAGAAACTCTCCACCGCCGTCGGCTACAAGATCCTCCCCGACTGGGGCTACGGCCGCGTCTACACCGTCGTTATAGTGAACTGCACCTTCCCGGCTCCGCTCAATGCTGACAACGCCGGAGGGAAGCTCGTCCTCTCTGCCTCCACCTCCGGCGGCGGCGACGCTAGCTTCAACATCACCGACACCATAGAAGCTATCACGGAACAACCTGGTACTCTCGACACTGCGTTGTTCACGGCGAAGCCTAAGTACGATTACCTATACTGCGGTTCCTCTCTCTACGGCAACCTGAACGCGCAGCGCGTGAGAGAGTGGATCGCTTACCATGTGAAGTTCTTCGGGCCGAGGTCGCATTTCGTGATTCACGACGCGGGTGGAGTGCACGCGCAGGTGCGGGAGGTGCTCCAGCCGTGGATTGATTTGGGGTATGTGACGTTGCAGGATATAACGGAGCAGGAGCGGTTTGATGGGTACTACCATAACCAGTTCATGGTGGTGAATGATTGCTTACATCGGTACAAGTTCATGACTAAGTGGATGTTCTTCTTTGATGTGGATGAATACATCTTTGTGCCACCCAAGAGCACTATTAAGTCTGTGCTTGATTCACTCTCCGAGTACTCTCAATTCACCATTGAACAGATGCCAATGAGTAGCAAGCTCTGCCTCACTTCTGATTACGGCAAAACCTATAGGTACATTCTCCTCAAACTTCTTGCCTTTTTCATTATTGTTGTTTTTATCTAATTGGGTTTTGCCAACTTAATCAGTGAAGTTTAAAGATAACATTTTTAGCTGACTCGAGAAAGATTGTGTCAAAGAAAGAATCTTGGTAGTCTTGTAGCAGTAACATCAAACGGGCATGACAGAAGTTTTGATTTTTCCATGTTTGATGTTTTAGTTTTACTTGCTTATTTGTGATGTTCTGGGTTGGCTAATTTGGGTGTTTGGGTGTTGCGAAAATTGATTGTGTGTGTGTCGGCTGTGGATTTTGGTGGATCGAACAATTGGGAGGTGGATCTGTGGAGGTTTTTGAAGTGGGGGGGTTTTAGTTTAGGGGTAAGTGAATGCTGGATGGTTGTGTGGAGTTTAATGAGTATTTAATGTGGTGGTTCCTTTGGAGGAACAAATGTGATGTCATTGGTTTTTCCCTGTTTTGTTTCGGTGCTTGATAATGTCCCAGATCTTGGGTGGTTGCGTGGTGTTTCATTCCCTAGCGTGGAAGGTGGGGATTGGTTTGGTTCGTACTGTGCAAGAGTGAATTAGCCCATTCCTATGTGGACAGGTGAAGAGGTGTGGTGGTGCCTCTGAACTTTCTAGGAGACTGATTTATTATTCATATTTATTAGCTGGTTAGTTTCAAGCATTAAAAATAGTAAGCTGGTGTTGTCTGTTCAAGAGTATTTTAATAAGACTCTCAGAATTCAAAAGGGTTCTTCAATTCAATCACAAACATGTCCTTTTGTTAGTAGCTTAACTTTGCTTTTGTGGCAATTGTCCATATCATGTTAATTCCGGTGCGTGCTAGCAAGTGATGATGATGATGATGATTATTTTACTGAATATTGATTCTGGTTTTGGAACAAGACCCGTGTTGCATGGTCCACAAGACCTTTGATTGCGACGGATTTGTTGGGGTGCATTCATGAAAATTTCCCATTTCACAATTTCACACTCCCTCAACAACGGTTAGATCCAGTTGTTTTGTCTAATATAAGTGTTTATGTTATTGCTGCCTTTTTCTACCATACTTTGAATGTAGAAGAAAGCTGGTTTATGGTGTGTGAAGGAATGTCTTGTTGTTGGCTTTACAGTTGGGTTGACAACTACATTTCCCACACAGTTGTCAAGCATATAAGCATTGTTGGTTGTGTGGTGTCTCACATGGTGTTGTGTGAATTTGCATTGCAGGAAATGGGGGTTTGAGAAGCTGGTGTATAAAGATTCAAAGAAAGGGATCAGAAGGGATAGAAAATATGCAGTGCAACCAAGGAGTTTGTTTGCAACTGGGGTTCACATGTCACAGAACCTTGCAGGGAAGACAACTCACAAAACTGAGGGTAAAATAATGTACTACCACTACCATGGAACCATAGCAGAAAGAAGAGAATCTTGCAAAATGCTTATAAATTCAACAGAAATCACATATGACAAGACCCCCTATGTGTTGGACACCACCATGAGAGACATTGCTGGTGTGATCAAGAAATTTGAGCTCAAAATGATTGGAAATAGGCTACAGAAGACACGGCAATGACACTGCCAACTTTTTATTTATTTATTTTTATTTTTTGAACTATATCATAATAATTTAACTTGTATTAGAAAATAGGAATTCATTGAGCAGTTCTTTCTTTTCAATTTTTTATGTGGTATATTTACAGATGGGTATATGATCTTTTGTTTCATTTTTAATAGTTCTTTTGTGTTCCCTGTTTTTTTTTTCTTTTCCTTTTTACATTTTGTAAAAAACAATGAATAAAGATGAATGGTTCAATTATGTTGTCGGTGTGGGGCATGATGGCATCCCCACCTACAGTGCCACCATATGGAGGCTGCCTAATTTGCTCCTGTTGCTTTGCTGGTATTCATTCCATCCTTTTTTTATTATTTTCTTTATATTATTCTACTTCAGATTCCTCATCTCTAAAGTGATATAGAAGTTGGTTCACTCCATTTTTAGTACCATTCATTTTTGTTAGTTACTCTTTAAATGTGATTTTAGCATCACTTATTTGTCTGTTTTTTAGAAGTTATGTTATGTCACTTGTTTTAAAACTTAGATTAAGGAAAAAAAAATGTATTTAAATTATCTTTTAACTTTAATTTTTTTTAACTTTGATTTTTATTAAACGATATGATCAAATTTTAGAAGACATGAATGGATTAAAGGAGACGTAGCACAAACACTGATACGAGTATATAGCACTGAAGGCGGCCTTCTTCGAGAGAGGTAGAACCATCGGTGAGATATTGAAGAGATAAAATTCTAACCTTGTGTCAAAATCTACAGACTAATAAATAGTTTCTATGGAGTGTCGTCTACAAACACAAAAGTATGTACCCCAAAGACGACAGAAACACAAAAATATATATTACTACACGAATATATAAAAATATGTATAATGTATAAACACTAAAATATGTATAAAAAAATTAACGTTTTTTTTTAAATTATATTAAAAAAGTGTTAAAATTGTTATTATAAGAAAATACGAATAATGATAATTGTTTTTTAAGGAAGTTCGTAAACGTCCCTGTTGCAGAGAAAGAAAGCTACATAATTCTAATTCCAAGCATATTTGTGGAGTCGATGGACTTTACATGAAACTTGAAAATTCTGAGTGTTTTGTTTGGGAGGAATGATTCATGAACCAGCTTTTGGAAAAGTCAAAAGAGCATCATTCAACCACTAGTCTTCGCTAAATAATTATCATTTAACAGATCATAATTCTGTCTTGGAAATACCTAATTTTATAGAAAATTCAGCTTTATAATATCTTTTTAATTTTACGCAAATTTAAGAAAGTTCAGCAGAGATAAAAAAATGAAAGAATATGCCCAAATAGTAATAATTACACGAGATAAAGGGTCAGTATATTTTTATTTTCCTTTTAAAAAAGTGTTTTTCAATAAACTAAGTAATTTTCTGGTTTTAGTAAATAAAATCTATCTATTTCTTATATAAGTTTTTTAAAAACTATTTATTCTAAATTTAAAAAAAAACTGATTTCAAATAAGACGAAAGCGCAATCAATCCACCTGTCAGTGATTTCCAATCACTGAAATAATAAATAAAATATTAAACGGGACACATAAGTTATTTACCACATTTTTATATTAATTTTAGTAATTAAAATTAGAGTTAAATATAGTGTTAACTTTGTGATATTAGTCTTTTTTTTAGATTTTCTTTTATAAATTTAGATTAAACTTAAAGTTTATTTATTAATCATTTGTTCTAATTTTTCAAATTAGAGTTGTAGTGTTTATATTGCTAGAATTTGGATACATTTCAAATTCAAGGGTAATAAGCATGTTCTTAAGTTTAAAACTATAATCATATAAGAAATTCTGATCAGAGCATGTTAATTAATGTGGCATTGAAAGAGTGTTAAACAAGACTTCGAGTTTTAAGGTAATTTTTTTTTAATCTTATTAGAATGTAATAAATTATTTTTAAGTTGTAAAAAATTGAATTACAAATAAAAATAATAAAACTGTTATGAGATTTTTTGTATTGAAACAAAAATTACAAGAAGGTCTAAAAATTAATGTGGCACGATAAAAACTTCTCTTGCATAAAAGATGACTTCAGAAAATAAGATGTGTGATATAAACCTTCCTCCCTATTGTTACTACGATAAAGTTAAATAACATAAAATAAGTAAATATAATATATGTACATAAAAAAATACATTAGTTTAAATATAAAATCTCTAATGCTAATCCTTACTAGAATAAAACGATAATTTGAGTTTAAACTTCTAAGATTATCACGTGTTATATCTTTCATGGTATATATGATTATTAAATTGTCTCATATAATGTTTCCAATTGAAATTCATATATAACAGAATAAATCTTTTATATATCCATTGAGTTTTGATTATCAAGTTTTTACCATAATATATATTTTAGATTATCACTCAAATATTATATTGATATTCCATTAACATATTTCATAACTCAATATTCATAATATATTTAGATAAGGTTATATTTAGCTATATCTCATACAAATCATATGAATGATTATTATCTCTTATTCAAATGCTACACATGAGTTTATCACATATTGTAAAGACAAAATAATAACATAGTTTATATGAAATAAAACATTAGATATAATAATGTACCATTTAAAAACTTTAAAATAAGTTAATATAGTAACAACATAATTAATTTATATGGAATAAAATACTACATATATAATCATATAACATTTTGGAACTCTAAAAGAAACTTAAAGAAAGAAAAAAAATATTTAATTAAAAAGAATATCGTTTGAGCAAACTTTTGTCACTTGATTGAGTCATTATTTCTCAAGTGACGTTTTAAAACATTCATTTATCTTTATCAAGATATTGTTCAAACAAGATGTTGCTTGAGTGAGATACCTTCATGATTTGAATGAAAATATTTTTAACCAATTATTAAAAAAAAATCTTTTGTTAAACAATATTATATTAAAATTAACTAAATTCTTTCAAGTAAATTCTAACTTAGTGATTTTTTTTTAATAAAGATCAAACAAAATTAGTCAATTTGTTATTATTATTTATTTGAGTAAAAATCTATGAGGAATGAAAATATTTGAAAAACTTCAAAATCTACTTCTATTTTTATCACATTTATATTTCTCAAAACTATGATAATGCCTTCATTTTGATAAAAAAATATTTTACAAAATTTATTCATATATGATTTAACAAGTTAAATTTATCGATGATTTCTAACCTAATCAAATTTTAAATTATATTTTATCTTATATTCATACTGACAAATTATAAGGTATTTCTCATTAAGTAGATTGCACTAAGTAAGACATTGTCTTAAAATATTAACCCAAATTTATCTCATTTGCAAATATATTTCATTAGCTTTATTTTTATTTTAGTATATTCTCAAACATCAATATATTTATAAATAAACACCTAAAATGATAAAAATCAAATTATGTATTTATTTTTGAATCTTTACTTTTCTTATATTTAATTATTGAAAAGTGATTTTATAAAATAAAATCAATGATCTACTAAGATTTAAAACAAAAAAGTCGAGAGATTTTTTAGTAATTTAACCCTAATGTAAAATAAGAAACTATTTATAAAAGAGATGAAAAAAAATGTAATAACTAATTAAGATGAAGTTGAAGTCAAGGTATTTTACTTGCAAAAGAATATAAAGTTTAAAGATGAATTAGGACAAAAATAAATTCAGGAACCTTATTTTGAAAAAAAAAAAGGGTAAAACTTGAGGAAATGAAACACTCTTTTCCATAAAATAAAGTAGAAATTAGCAGCAATGGGAATTCCAAATTGAACATGTCTTATATGTTTGGATATATGTGCCAAACAATTTCACGTTTTCTTTGTAGCTTCCGCGTTTTTCATTCATTTGGACGCAAAAAAAATTCTACGCTGTTTTGACGGGAAACAACACACGACGATAATCTGAAGAAAATAAATAGACTTTTAAAAACGCGGTTAAAATTAAGAAAGCGCGTTTTAACACTATTTTTTTTTCGGCAGCGTTCTAACACTATTATTGGACTCGATTTTGATTCGATGCATTATTCTTCGTAAACTTTATATTTTCATTCTATAATACATTATCATCATTCCATTCAATCTGTTCTTATTTAGATAAATCATCTTTCTTTTGAAGTTTACGTGAATAATGTAAATTTTGAGTTGTTCTACTACTTAGTGGTGCATCCGTAGAAGATTTTCTGATCTCGCATATAATTTTATATGATTTTGTAAGTTAGTAAATAAATAATGAGATAAATTTATTTTGTGAGAGAATTAAGATATTTATAGACTCATATACTTAAATTTAGGTAAAGATCCAATGAAGTGATTATTGAAATTGTTTAGGTAACGTTTTTACTTACCTGAATCCTGTTATTAAAGTGATTTGATAGTTATTTGACCGTTAAGGTCAAATTATTATGAATAATGTGAATAATTATTGTCGAACTATAAAGTTATTTATCATAATTATTTTAGTGATTTTCATCCATTAATAATGATGTATTATAAATTTCTATTATTTTAATATTGGGTAGTACACAATTGAATTAATACATTTTTTTACTTTATGGATTTGATTATTAGAATACTTAATTTGTTAAACGATATGGTAATATATTATTAAACAATATGTAAATAGACTAACAATATTTTAAATTACTTTTTAGTAATTAATTACGTAACTTAAGCTTAGATAAAATAGAATATATTTTTCTAAACCAGAAGATGTTATTGTGCCTTCGTCGAACTCTTCCATTACTAGAGAAGAATTGGATTGAGAATTGTCAATTTTAAGGGTTTTTGTCTACATATTTCATTGATTATTAATATAGGAAAAATAAAATTTAACCATTAGTATATACACACAGATACGAATTAAAATTTATTAAAAAACTACAGCATGTGAATATAGGAAATATAAAATTTAAAAATGTTATAAATTTGATTTTTTTTTCTAATGCATTTACATATTAAAATGATGTAATAGGTATTATGCAGTTCCTAATAAGTCAAAGGTTTTTATGAACAAGTTTCAAATATTCATACTTAAATTCTGCATCTGAAGTCAATAAGTTAAAAAAGATGTACCAAAAATTAAGGAACTGAGAGAGATGGAAACATAGGAAAGTGTAATAGAAACTGAAAGGTAAGTAGAAGAAACACAAAACTTCCTTTGAAGATGATAGACTTAAATTGTGTTTGTTTTTTGCATAAAATAATAATAATAGTTAAAAATCATAAATAATAATAATCCAAATAAATTTATAAATAACAATAGAAGTCATAATTATGAAAATTAATTTATAAAATATTTTGTTTATAAATACTTTCCTACAACTTATTTTGTTTATTTAATGGGGTAAGTATAAAATATTTTTATGATATAGAGTATGAGTATTTTATAAAAAAATCAAGAAGATTTATAGGAAAACGTATTATAATGGTACTTGATTAGTGGACTCGCATCATGGAGAATTGAATAGACTAATAATAATTCCAAAAATATACTATAATTATTAGAATTATTTAAGTATTTATTAAACACATTCGTTTGTTTTAAATAAAAAAATAATTGTGTGCATTATTGTTGTGTTGTCGGTGGGTTAGAAGGGAGTAAAATTTGAAGAAGAAAATGGTAATTAGTTATTTCCCAGATTTTATTAACATAAAACAGAAAATTTGAGAGAGATGTTGAAAGAGTGTAAAATGAAAAGCATGGTGTGGTAAATGATAATGTGGTCCACATGAGGATGGTTTTGGGGCAGAGGGTCCTACAAGGGCATTGGCATGCTTTATTTTGTGGTTGGAAAGTGTTGGTGTGAGTATGTTGAAGGGCAGGTTGTAGGGTATCCAATATCTCATTCTGAGGCAGCCGACACACATGCACATAATGTATACACATACTATCCAAAATCACCCTTCAAAATTAGTCAACATCTTTGTTCCTTCCTTCACTACCTTTTTCATCATGCTACACTTCAACTACACTCTTCCTCTTTTTACCTTCCTCCATCATTGCATTACTCCACTACTTCTATCTATCTATTCTTCAAGGATATTAACAACTCACCACAATCACACATCACCAACATATTGATTTAAACTCATGTTACTCTATAATTGGAGCATGATGCGAATGAATTAGATCAATTTTGTTTGTTCCAAGTAAGATTAAAACATTTCATAATATATAAATGAGTTATATAGGTATGTATAAGGGTTGAACCATCCCTTAAGTAGTTCCTTTTATTCAATCTTTATTGCTCATAAAAAAAATGATATATAAGTGAGTGCAAACCTAATTTTATGAATTGGTCTTATAAGATTCATATCATCCGTTATTGAACCAATAACGGACAATTCATATATATAGTCTCACACACGACTTGATAGTCTTGATGTGAGAGAATAGTTGAAAATCTCACATTCCTGTTATTCAATCCTTATTACTGATAAAAAAAAATGATATATAAGTGACTGCAAACCTAATTTTATGAATTAGTCTTATAAGATTCATATCATCTGTTATTGAATCACTAGCGGACAATTCATATATATAGTCTCACACACGAGTTGATAGTCTTGATGTGAGATTATAGTTGAAAATCTCACCTAAACTAAAAATTAAGCCTTGTGCTATGTAGTTAATGCTACAAAATTTGTGTAATTGAAAGGTTCTTCCAATGCAATGAGTAACAAAGTAAAGGTTGCAGCATTGGTTAGTTTAGGGTTGTTTTCAGGAAAGGAAGAAAATAGCAGAAGAAGACAAGATTAGAGGGAAGGGGACAAATGAATGGACCCTAAGTTGCAGTGGTGGCAGAGCTGGCAAATTTGAAATGGAGGAACCATTTAACAAATCAATACTTATTCCATAATACATCCAATGCTTCTCTCATCCATGTCTTCCCAATAACCAAAAAAGTAAAACACCAGATACTTCATAGTCCACACACCCAAAGAAAAGAAAGGGACATTCAAGAACCAATTAATGAATGATGGGAAACTTCCATCATTTAAAATTATCATCTTCACCCTGCACTTGTTCATCATCACTCAATTCAACACAAGAACAAAATATTTGTTTACTTAAGCATCTCAAATCATCCACCATTCCACATCACATGCTGCTATTATTAATTGTATTCCTTCCTTATTTTGATTCCTCACTTTGATTAATGGCCCTGTGGGGCATCTCTTGCCTTTTTTATTCACCAACCTATCACACACACTGTACTCAAGAGTAGTTAATAAAATTTTGGTTGAAGTGGGTGCTAGATTTGACGGTCCCTGTCATATGAAATTCAATTTTTTTTCTTACAAAAAGTACAACAACTTACTACTTAATCAGCTTCATATTTATGTACACCATTCTGCATCAAAGCATTAAATAATGCACCGTTTTCATTGCAGCAATATTTTATTACTGCTGCTGCCTCATATCAGTACTTCACACACACTTTTACTTTAATCTGCAACCAAATTCCAGCTACTGACTTTTTGCTATAAACCTCCCATTTGTTTGGGTTCATGTGGATAGAGGAGTAAATGGCTCTGACATCACACCATTTAATGTTGAGTTAAGATGAGAGCTGTGAAAATTTAATGGTCCACACTTTAGATGTGCCACTGCTACATGGTTAATGAAACTCATTCTCTCTTTATCTTTCTTAAGGGTAAGAAGAAAATCAATGAGGTTCTACCTACTGCACTATGTTGGTCCAATTCTACAGGGAACTGTTCATAGCATCTACGGTTTATGTACAAAAATTTAATTCTGTGGTTCTCATCAGAGTTCTAGCTGTCCACTTCGATCAATAGTTTGTACTTATGTAACTTCATGCCAATGATTTTTTTTATATTGTTTGAGTTTATGATTTTTTTTATATTGTTTATGAGTTTGTGTTATCATGAAATTGATTTTTGTCTTTAGTCCAAACTTTATACTATCCACTTAGTATTAGAGGTGGCAAAGTGGGGCGGGCCGACTCGCAGTCCGCTAAAAAAACGCGGGGCGGGTTGCTTATTTCAACTCGCTGGCCCGCTTAGGCCTGTCCCACAGCTCGCGCAGACCAAGTGCGGGGCGGGGCGGGTTGACCCGCATAACCCGCATAAGTTTAAAATGTATAATTTTTTTCACACCCCTATATTTTCTTCATGTAGCCTTATATTTTACATCCCAAAATTTTTAATAACATCTTACTACGCATCTTTCATGGAAATAATATTATGAAATCATCTACCTAATGCATCTAAATAAAAAAAAATCTAAATTTTTATTTAAAAAATTATTTTTTTTAATAAATATTTCTTATGCGGGTTGGCCCGCAGGCCAACCCTTATACGGGGCGGGTTGGAAAAATCAGCCCGCAAATTCTATGCGGGGCGGGCCAGCCCGCATTGCCACCCCTACTTAGTATGAAAATGATTGAAATAAGTTATTTTATAAATGAAATGATTGTTAGTTTTTTCAACTCCATAAAACCGGTTCAATGAAGTGAGGTTTGCACACACTTATATACTATGAAAGACTCTAAAGTGAGATCTCCAACACTCAGATGTAAATTGGCTTAAATTGTAAATAAACAAAGTTTAATAACTTAAAACAGAAAAACTAAATACGTTAACAGTATTCTTCTCGATGTCATTGAATTTTTTATTTTTGGTTAATATGGGTCTCAATCTAAAGTTTGAATTGGTATCACATTTTTGTGTATTTTTCAAAATATGGGGAAAGCTAAAATAAATAAATGACATTGTTCTAAATTCTTTTTGTGGTATGTAATAGAAGGTGACAAAAGAGTGAGAATAATATATATTAGCCTTATGAAATGGCATTGCATTAAGTAAAGTTAAAACACTAACCTTCAAAGTTTAATGATTGAAGCAAAGAAGATAGGAGTTATGCTTATAGGAGGGTTTTATTATTGTGATTGGAAAGTATAAAAATAAATATAATTTTGTGGAGAGAATTTGATAGCAATAAGAGAAGGTTTTGTTGATTAATGGAATGAATAATTGCAGTGAGGTAGCATATATAATCCTATCTTTTTCCATTTTGTCTGCTATAAAGTGCGTATTTTAACACACCTTCCTTTGGTAGGCACAATAATAGAAGTGGTTGGTTTCTGAAATTCATTTGAAGGGTGGTTCTTATTTTGCTTTCAAATTTCCCTTCAAAACCTCTTATTTTATTATGCATGGGAATCTCTAACCAATCATCGTCAATAAATCCTAATGCATGCTCCAAACAGAACAACGTCAAAATCTTTTAGTTCACTACTATGATAATAGGTAAGATACTTACAACTTACAAGAAATAATAATAGATTGGAATTACAACTTTCTTTCATTTTTTTTTATATTTTATTTCCATCTGAATTTCTTTTTTCTAACTAATTTACCTTTCTCAGAAAAAAATCTATAAATAAAACAATTGCAAGAATATATATAAAGTTCTTGATAATTCAAATTCTGATGACCAATATATTTTTTAAAAGGAGGAGTGTTTTTATAGAAAAAAAGTAAAATAATTTGAGCAATATTAATTGGAAAGTGTTTATACCATCTATTAATAAAGTATTCAAATACTTAATTATTAACTAACACATTATTATTTTCAATAATTTTATGAGTATAGAAAATTAACCATTATTAATGTTAATAAGTACTAAATTTATTTTATATAGAAATCTTTATATAAATTATGATTAATAATATAGTTTATTACTATTGACAAAAGCAAATTTGGAAATTTATTATTTATATAAGATAAATTTAATGAACTTTTCATTAATGATTAAAATATGTTTTGTAACATAATTTATAAAAAATATATTCAAAGTAATCTAACACATATCATGATAGACTATCAGAAAATATTTAAATAGAAATTAGTTTTAGAAATTAAAATAATTAATTATTGACTAAATTAGATATTATTTATAAAATAAAAAAATATCAGTATTTAAAATAATTTTTATTATTAATAAAAAATTATAAAATAATTTTTAAATTGATATTTAATAATTGACTACTAAAATTTTAACTACTTACTATTTTATTCTAAATTAGTCTCTATTAATTTTTTAAAGACTAATTTAAAATTTAAAATAATTAAAATTTTAATAATTTTTTTATAAACCAATTTAAAATATTTTATAAATTTATATTAATAATATAAATAACTTTAAATACTAATTTTTTTAGTTTACAGTATCTAATTTAGTAAATATAGTAACTAATTAGTTTTAATCTCTAAATTTGATTATTATTTAATGATTAAAGTTTATTATATTTTTTAAATATCTCTTATATTTTTTTCTGTCCATTTAAATTTAAAATTATTAGTTTAAATAAAAAATAAATAAATTATTCCATTTGTTTTTAATATAGTTAAATTTAGTTTTTATATTTTTTTATATTAAAAAATGTTATATACTATTCCACAAATGCAGTGTATAAGAATAACGTGATTATTAGTAAGGATTGGGATGGGATAATTAATGCGTAACGGAGCCTATAAGACAGTGTTACGGAACTCAACAAGATTTATAACAACATATTATGACTCCAATCACATCATTGTATGTTCCTCGTAAAATGTGCCCATGAAACTCTTGTACTATATTTTAGTTTATATATTTTATTGGACTGGAAAGTAAAAAAAAAAAACATTATTTGAGTTAGAAAGAAAAGATAAAAATAAGTAAATGGTAAAAAATTTAAGGTGATTTGATTTATTTAAAAAATAAAAAATATATTAATTACTAAAGTGTTTACGTTTTAAAAATTAAATATTTATTATATGTCTTGTCTAAGAAAATGTATTTCATTTGGTTCAAATTTGGTATGGTTCAGTAAGTAATTGCCAAGACCATTTTGTTCTTACAAAATACTTCTAGATTCCACACTATGGAAGTACTATTTTTTTCTCTTTACACCTCCCACATTTTACAATTTGGAATATATATAATCTAAAAGAAAACATTCATTGTGAATTACAAAATCTGAAATGTATTATCAGATCTAGTAATAGCATTTGGGTTGTACAATCCACAACATCACCAATTCTGAATCTATAATTACCTTTCAGATTGTATAATCCGAAATACATATTATAGTAAGGAGTGTTACAAATTTTACAATCTGATTTCTGGTTTACGGGGTGTTAAAAAAAAGAGTTAATGGAAAATCGTAATATATATTTATAAGGGTAGGATTGGAATTAAAATATATGGGGGTGTAGAGAGAAGATATAGAGATATAGGGAGAATTTGTCATGCAGTGACTTGCAGCTATGTAATGAGGTTTGTATTTAGGCCCTGCAATGCATGCGTGGGTTTGGACTCAAGAAGTCCATTTGAGGATTTCTGTGAAGGCCCTTACTATTTAACGATAACTTTTTTCCTCTTACACCTCCACGGGTATTTTTTCCTGTACCCCTACATTTTTCTTACTGCCTATCCATATTTTTTGAAATACCAGAATTATCCTTGATAATTTTAGATGATTCTGAAAGAATTTCATAAGAAAAGGTGTTTGTGGAATGGGGGTTTCATAAGCAAAGTGTGTATTTCTGGAATAAGAAATCTGAAAGGCAAAAAACCATTCCGAAACACATTTTTTTAATTTCCAGAATGATGAATCCAGAAATCGTAAAATTTGTTATGGAAAGTATGTTCGGAAATATTTTGAAAAGAGTAATCTGGAAATCATTTTTAAAAAAGGTAAAATGGTTTTTTCTGAAAATGATGGGGTGCAGGAAGCCATTTGTTGGGGTGCAGGGAGAAAAAGCCCTTTTTTATACTATCTTTTTGGGGCTAGGTCCACGTCTATGTTTGACTCATTGCACCTGTTAAACTAGATCCTTCCCTGAAAAACTACACAAAATCACTATCATTCAACAAAAATAAAATCAAATTTTTAGCTTTCTGATATATATTTTCAAAAATGAAAACTGAATTTACACTTTAAAACTTTAAAAATAATATTATGAATATTTTTCTTTATATGTGATTAATTATGTTATTTTTATTTAATATAAAACTTTTAACTTATATTTGAATTTCTAAGGACCTCTTTCCTGGTTTGGAAATATTTTAAGCATGATATTGTTTAGTGTTAATACACTATTAGTAGGTTGGAGGATTTAATTTGAATGAATTATAAAAAAATTTATATGCAAAAATCAAAATATCATTTTCAACTTAAAATCTTAAAAGTAATAAGTTTGTAATTTTTCCTTATTTATTAGTAATTTTATTAATTCCTATCCAATAATAAACTTATAATTAAGTTACATTTAAATACTTAAGATCAAACACCTTGATCCAATCACTACAAGAAAATCATTAAATAAAAACTAATTTTAGAGACAAAAAATAATTAATTGTTATTTCTTGAAGTTCATATTGCTATTGTTGCTGAGTTTTATGGAGTTATACATACTATGGAGGAAGCTCAAAAGATGGGGCTTACTAATATCTGGTTTGAATGTGTTTTTGTCTTGGTTTGTGTTGCGTTTACGACTAGAGTAATGTTTAGAGTTACTCATATTTTTCGTAAAGAAAATGCATGTGCTAATAAGTTGACTAATTTAAGATTTATTCATAGAGAATCATTTCATTAGTATAATAGGTTTTCATCAAGTATGTTCTTAGAATTATTTATGAATAAGTATAGTCTATTTATGTATATTTTTTGTTAACATATGGGTTTTGGTCTAGTCTTCCCATATTTTTTTATATTTTTTTTCATGTGATGACAAATGATTGTTGTTTGAGGTGTCAGTCTAACTAAAATGTCAAGTTGCATAGTGATGTCTAACCTGAAAGTTTTTATATAGCTAAATTTGATTTTAATATTTCAATTATTATTATTTTAATTTAAGTTCGCATAAATTTTAAAGCATAGATCGCCATTAATGTTATTTAGCAATAAAAAGGCGTGCATTTAATGATTAATTTAAGTGGTAGAAAGGTTAATTTAGATAAACTTTTCGACAAATACCTATAAAAATGAAAATTAAACATAAACTAAGTTGTATCTTTTTTTTTTTCAAAATTAGCTTGTGGGTCTAAATTTTAGAAAAGTTGGATGAGATAGCTTTCAAAGAACATCTATAAAGTGATTTTAATATAAAACTAATATGGTTTATTTTACTTATTAGTTTTGTTATAAGTATTGATCAAGAAGTTTATTCAAAATTTACCCTTTTTATCAATATTTTTTAAGAAAATTATTTAACTGGAATTTCTATTTATCTTAAAATGTTTTACAATAAACTAAAAATAAGAAGAAGAAAAATTAAAATAATGACTTTTATTAAAAAAAAAATTAAGTTCAAATCAGGTTATTTGAACCTGTTTAACAGAATTTTTTTCTCTCACTTTCTATATGAAATGAGCCACTTTATCTTTTATTAAAACAATGTTTTAAACAATCACATACATGTGCAGAGACTGTGTTTTCAATATTTTCTCACCAAATTAACAAAAACAGAAAAACTATTCACAGTGCCTGCAGAAACAATTGATCCCTCCAATTCCTGCTAAAGATAAGGGTTCTGCAATAGGAAATTAAGCATCATCACCACTGCATTTAAGAATTATAGAAGGCAAGTCAAAGTAGGAACTGAAGGATTCATCTTCATGACTATTTTCCTGTATTATTATCCCTTTGCCATGTGCAACCCCCGAATTAAGTTCAAAGTGTTCCAAAGAAAATGTGCTAGACATTACATGATTCACTGAATGATCCCTTTTGTTGTTTCTTGCTTTTTTTGCTTTACCAAAGCCAAAGCCTGGAAGACACATGCAAAGAGCACTGCATTTGGATCCTTCATTCTTCATTCTCTTGCCACTGTCTTTGGTTATTGCTTCACTTTTGGAGAAGCTTCCTTGATGCCCTTTTTCATACTCCAGTTCCATTGCATGTTGGCTATGTGACATGTTCATCCATTGAAGATTCTCATTCTTCTCACTATGCATGTCTTTGTGCAACCTCATGTTGGACTTTTCCATCATTGCCACAAGGGAAAGAAATTTCTCTGCTTCAGCTTGCCTTCAAACTGGTTTCAAGTGGTGTTGTGTTAGAAACTTGAAGGATCCTATAAAGTTGTGTATTTATATCAAGAGAACTGGTTTATTGATAGAAAAAGAGGCTTAGAGTGGTTGTTGGTGTTGTTTTCCTCCATGGCATCATGTGCTTTTGACTCCAAGAATCAGTTGACTTTTTAGACATTCACAGTGTAGATTCCTGGCCGGCTTTGTGCTTGGATTGGATGATTGAGACCTGAGAGAGATGAATGATGAAGCCGGCAACATTACTATTTTCTGAATTTTATATTTGTATTTGTATTGATTGTGAAGGTTGTTTGACTTTTTTCTGATATAGTGATTGTGGAATATATGATGATGCATGCACGACATTCTTAAATAAGTGACTTAGTAAATCAAATAAATCGTGTAACGTGCTAATTCATACTCAGAAGCAGACGAATCACAGAATCTTGGACAAAAGACGAGGAATGACTATGGCATCACTAATTTGCTAGCAAGATAGAACAACAAACTGCCCTAATTACATTTTCGTAGGAACAAACATTGTCCCGTATTGAAATCTCAGTCCACTAGAGATAAAGATATTTAATAGTATATTAGTAGATGCAAATCTCACCTTATAAGCTGGTTTTATAAAGTTGAGTTAGGTTTAAAGTCCACTCTTTAATATGGTATTAAAACTATTTTGACCTAACAAGTGTTTGTTGACCTTATCAGATCACCCTGTTATCGGACCATCCATAACAACATGCAGGAAAAATTAAGGAGTTCTAACTGTTGATAGTAAAAATGCACGCGGAAACAACACACAATCACGAATCAACTGCAGAAAATAAACAACACAAGATTTAACGTGGTTCGGTCGCCAACTGCAACCTACATCCACACGAACAACTATTAGATTTTATTTCTTTCGTGTTGCGTACAAAATTACAAGCACAATGATGTCTTTAAATAGAGATAATAAAGGGACACAATAATTAAGCCCACTCACTAAACATGTATCTAGTCAGCCCAACCCAATTGGTCCTGGCTTCATACCCAACAATCTCCCACTTGAAGCCACGAAACAATGTTCACCTACGCTTCAACTGTGTACATGTACTTCTGTAATCTGTCGACGAAACTCAATGTTCTACCTCTAGTTGCCACCAGCCTTCTTAATCATTTTGAAGACTTCGTTCAAACTCCCCTGAGTTTCAACACGTCAATCACTGACCTGTTCTCTGTTCCTACCGACTCCCACTTACAGGAACTACCGGATGCTGAAACAACCTGAGAACAAACACTCTCCATATACCTGTTCTCTGTTCCTACCGACTCCCACTTACAGGAACTGCCAGATCCTGTAACAACCTGAGAACAAACACTTTCCATATTCAACCAGAAATTTTCTGGAGAAGTTTCAACCGCTGGAATACCGGTTCTCCTAACCCACTATCGTCTAGGAACTTTAGCTGAAGCACGACCCGTGCTCCCACTGCCACAAGTACCTCTGACTGGTCTACCTGACCCTTTCCATGCTCGTTCATCCTGAATCTGACCTGTGGCTCTGGGTTTCTCTCTTGTAAAGACAACCCTCTTCTGCCCACGAGATTCTGTGAACCGGACTTTGTTTATCTTCTGAACTGGGATG
>Ga0123342_1002246_pt1 | contig 32185 bp, 13 predicted proteins | sample Turbeawhitnodule_FD_89960 | JGI IMG/M metagenome (GOLD analysis project Ga0123342, IMG submission 89960) | Root nodule microbial communities of legume samples collected from Mexico - Turtle bean Mexico white nodule | ecosystem: Host-associated > Plants > Roots > Nodule | place: Mexico: Nepantla... | reverse complement strand
CTTTTATATTTATATATATATATATATATATATATATATATATATATATATATTTTTTTTTTATATAAATTTATATATTAATTTTTTTTTTTTTTTTTTTATATATATTGTATATTTTTTTTTTTTTATTTTTTTTTTACTATATATAAAAAAAAAATATATATATATATATATATATATATATATATATATATATATATATATATATATATTATGGTAATAAAGGACGTACATACAAAATAAAGGAATGCGTGTACTGATAAGTTAACTAATTGATGATTCATTTATAGATAATCATTCATTTAATTGGTATAATAGGCTCTCATCTAGTATGTTCTTAGATTTCTTTATGAATAGGTATAGTCTACCTATGTGTATCCTTTTTTTTAACATGTGGGTTTTGGTCTAGTGTTTCCATATTTTTGTATTTTTTTTAATAATATTTTTTTTCATGTGATAACAGATAATTGTTGTTATTTGAGGTGTCAACCTAACATGTCAAATTGCATAACCTAAAAACTTTTTATAAAAAAAATACATGAATACAAAGTTTTTAGAATGAAACTAATATTAAAATTCTTTGTTTTAATCTAAATAAAAAATAAGAAATAAAAAATAGAATAGAAGAAACATTCTTATATTTTTTTTCCTTTCCTTCTTCTATTTTCTTCATCTCTATTCTAATATATAGAAAAAAAAAATATTTTGCAGGAAACAATGGGGACCCAGGTTTTGATTTCAGCACCAGGTGGACTAGTTGAGCTGTTTGTAACCAAACAAGTACTGTCATATATAACTTACAAGTTCTTCTATAATTAGATTAAACTTTTTCTCTCTATATATATATCTATATATTTATGTGTATGTATATATATTATATGCAATGCAACAGGTGCATGAAGACCATGAAGTGATAGATTTTGTGACAAACCAGTGCATTGAAGCGGTGAACCACTCAATGAGCTACATTGAGAACTTGCAACCAAACCCACTTTTAGGCGATGAAAACGAAGGAAACAATAGCAGGAACACTCACTTCCACCCTTCAGAACATGTGATCACCATGTGCAGTTCTCCACTGAACTTGATGCAGCAGTTCAACTACAACCAGCAGAACAGAGTGAAGAGCGATGGGTTTTCTGAAGAGTCTTTGGAGGCAAAAGAGAAGCAGCAGCAGGAGGAGGAGAAGGAGCTGGTGAAAGGTCGATCAGATTCAATGTCGGATTGCAGTGAGCAGAACGAGGAAGAGGAAGAGGGAAAGTACAGGAGGAGGAATGGGAAAGGGAATCAGTCCAAGAACCTCATGGCTGAGAGGAAGAGGAGGAAGAAGCTGAATGACAGGTTATACAAGCTTCGTTCTTTGGTTCCAAGGATCTCTAAGTTGGATAGGGCTTCTATCCTTGGAGATGCCATTGAATATGTTAAGGATTTGCAGAAGCAAGTGAAGGAGCTTCAAGATGAGCTTGAGGAGAATGCAGACACTGAAAGCAACTGCATCAATGGGAATAATGATAACAATAATAATCAATATGTGGGTGTTGGTGAACTGTGTCCAAATCATGAACATGGTAAGTCCCAATCTGGGTTGCATGTGGGCACATCAGGGAATGGCTATGTGTCCAAACAAAAGCAGGAAGATGCTGCTCTCATTGACAAGCAAACCCAGCAGATGGAGGTACCTAAAGTATATAACCTAATGGTTTTTTTTTATCGACAACAAGAAAAAATAAATAAATAAGAATCATTTCAGAAGTGTTCCGATTCTTATACATTTTGAGCATCAAGTCCACAAATGTTCAAACAAAAATATCAGTCTCTCAACAGAAAGAAACACCTACCTAACCTAAAACAGAACAAATAACTTGTTTTTAATCGAAAATATCGAAACCTAACTCAATTGTATGAATGGAATTCTTACTTATACTTGATCATGACTAATCTTTACATGGTAAGTCAAGTACTTTTTTTTTTTTTTTAATTTAGAAGCAAAATAGAGTGCATGTGAGAGGAGATTGTTCTATGTTATGAAGATGTGATAGTTCTAAACCATGTAGTTTATTTTTTATCTTTTTGTTTTGGTTTAGGTATGGTGTTGTGTTTTGAATTTGATTGTAACATTTTGCTTACATTTGCAGCCGCAAGTGGAAGTGGCTCTGATAGATGGGAATGAGTATTTTGTGAAGGTATTCTGTGAACACAGGCCTGGTGGGTTTGTGAGATTGATGGAGTCCTTCAACACTATTGGCATGGATGTAGTGCATGCCACGGTAACAAGCCACAAGGGCCTCGTTTCAAATGTTTTTGAAGTCGAGGTAACTTATATGCTTTCTTGTATTAAGAATGTTATTTTTACTCAAAAAGTCAGTTTATGTGGTGAAGTTTGTAACCACTTTATAAACTATGAAATGCACACATATTATGACAACATATTATGAGTGGTCTGATAACAGTCCGATAGTGGATCATGATAAGTCCAACAAACACTTGTTATGTTCGAAATGACTCTGATACTATATTAAGAAGTGGACTTTAAACTTAACTCAACCTCATAAAACCGATTTATGAGGTAAAGTTTGTACCCAATGTTTTAATCTCTAATCGATGTAGGATCTCAAATAATTGTTTTTCTTTCTAGTGCATGATTGTTGTAAAGTATGAATCCGTGTATCATGTCCTCTCATATTATATAAGCATATTGAGCTGAAAAATTGATTATTAGTGTGATTCTGAGTGTTGCAGAAAAAGGACAGTGAAAGTGTTGAAGCTGAAGATGTAAGAGAGTCGCTGCTGGAGCTTACGAGGAACCGTTACAGAGGATGGAGCCATGAGGTGACAGCAAATTCTGAGAATGGTGTGGGAAGGGATCAACACCAGATAGCTGCATATCCCCACCATTTTCATACTTAACTTTTTCTATTAAGTCTTTTCTCATCAACTTTCTTATTACAATTTTAATAAACCTTCCATGAATAATAATGATGCAAGCTTCGTATAAACTTAGATTCTGAAGCAAAACTAATCACTGTATTAGAATATAAGCAGAATGAAAGTATATGATGACTAAAGACTTTTTTACATGATCAATTGTGTTTTATTACAAATAAAATTTAAACATGGAAGATGTCTGAGTATTCTTATATTGCAATTTATATAATTCATAATTATATAATATATAGATTCATGTATCATGTCTCTGTCCTACATTTTAAAAATTATACATATTTTTATCCGTATCTGTATCGTATCAATATTCATGTATGTATCAGTGTTCATGTCGTATCATTATCTATATTAATAGGTTACTATAAATTGAAAATGTCCTTAACCATCATAATTTCTTTGCTTCATCTTCACAACACATTGGTAACAGCACAGCTACAACTCTAATTTTAATATTTATAGTTGAAATTCTAGCAGAAGACCTTTTTTGTGCTTCTAAAAGTATACATACAAAAGGGATATATAGAAATAAATAATCAAATCACGTACCTAAGACAAATTCACCAAAAGTAACAGTTGAAGAGAAATAACCCTAAAGGAACAAAATTCTGAATCACTCTCCATCTTTTATCAGATACAAAATAACTGGTACACGAATTATCCAAAGGAGCTGGTTCCATTGATGGTGGATGAACTGCACCATCCTTGAAATGAGTGACATTGTTGCCATCTTTCACTTCAATTCCAAACCTCATGCCCCCAAGACAGTGCCCTGCAAAGTTGCAAATGAACCAATATTTCCTCACCTCATTCAGAGCCACTTCATCTTCTCCACTGTCATACTTAGCCAAAACTCCACTACCTGCATCACACGATCTGAAAGTGTCTTCTGTCACTTCATACACATTATGTTGCCCTTTAATGTACTTGAAAACTGAACCAAAACATCACCAGGAAAAAACTCTATTGAAAGATGATAACATTATAGGAATATGCCTTGAAAACAAAAGACAAACATAGTAATCAAGTAAAGGTTGAATGAAATACCAAGAACATCACCACTGCTAAAGTTGTATCTTCCTGCCCATGAAGCAAAATTTGTTTGGCTACTCCATTCATCTTGGTCACCAACAGTGTAAACACTAGCCATGACATGGTTGAAGGGAAAAGTAAAGTGCAAAGCTAGAATTGAGAGCATGAGGGTGCAATTTTTTAGAAAATTTGTAACCCCCATGAGGGTGGAAAGTCACTTTGCTTGTGCTTGAAGAAGCATTTCATGTGGGGGTCTAAATGATCTTGTGATTTATGAACATTGTGAAGTTTGTTATGTCATGATTTGGCATTCAAAAGATGCTACCATTATAAACTGTGCATAATAAAATACAAAGAAAGTGGCTAATGGACCCAAAAACAGACTTGAAGTTTTCAACTTGAAAGTTGGAAGAGCATAGCTGGCAGAATGATTGTTAACTTCACACCCAAGATAAGATATCGTTGTGTTCTATGTTAGGTCAAACATAAGTAGATATTGCTTTGCTAAGCAAATTCTAATTTTTTTTTTATAAAAGCTTTTATGTTAAGTATCATTAAGTAATTTGACATGCTGACACCTCAAATAACAATAATCATCTGACATCATATGAAAATAGTATTATTATAAAAAAGAAAAAAAATAAAGAAAATAAAAAAATATGGAGGGACCAGATCAAAACACATATGTTAACAAAAATGATACGTAGGTAACCTATATCTATTCATAACGAATTCTAAGAGCAGAACTAGATAAAAGCCTATTATACAAATGAAATGATTCTTTATGAATAAATCTTAAATTAATCAACTTATCAGTACATGTATTTCCTTCACGAAAAATATGAGTAACTCTAAACTTGATTTTCCAATAGTAATTAAGACAAGTATTCTATTGATTACGAAGCATTCACAAAACATTAGTCTTAACAGTAAACGCAGAACAAACCAAAGCAGAACCACATTCAAGCCAAGCCAAACAACATTAGTAAGCCCCATGTTTTGAGCTTCCTTCATAGCATGTATAATTCTATAAAAGTCAGCAACCATACTGAACTTCAAGAAACGCAGAGAAAACACTAATAAATTCTCCATACTCCCATGAAAAATACCTTCAATGAAACTTTAATAAGAATTCATAACTACTTATTCATTCTTTTATTCTGGTTGGTATATTAATCCTCTGTCTTAGTCTTTTCTTGATTTAGCTTATTTGTGTTGGTGTTTGTTGCCCGAAGTTAAATGTTTTGCTGATAAAAAAAATTGTTATTCATTTTCATACATAGACTAGATCAAATTATGTTTGCCCTCAATAAAAAAAACTCAGCAATTAAATTTTTTTGATGTTGCTGTCTCAAGAGATTCAAGAACTGTTATTTCAATGGATTGCTAATGGAGAGGGTTGTTGAAATGGTGCTGATTTATTAAGAATTTGTGGAACTCATGAGTCAATTGTACTTGGTGGAATGGCAACAAATTATTCTTAGAACTAACAACCAAAAATGTTTTCCAACAACCTTATCATGGTAGGTGCCGATATTCTGAAAAAATGGATCATGATGATATGAAAAATCAGGATTCATAAGATAAGAAAATGACGTTTTAAATTTCAAAAAATGCAAGCACTTGAACAAACTCTGATCTACTTCTTCCCCAATTTTATCATTGGTTACTGTTATTTACACTTTCTTTTCTACCATGCATTTCTCACTTACAATCCAAATCTAACACACTTCTATTACCCTAACTAGTATTATTTAGTAAAGTATCTAACTCATTTTTACAAAAGAAACATAAGAATGGTCTCACTTAAATATAAAATATTTTAAAAATTTAAATCATTTAAAAGTAAAATTTGTCTTGATTAAATATTATAAATTGATGTTATTTTTTATCAATAAATTTCTTCTAAGAGTTAAATTACGTAGAGATAGTAACTTTTTTTTTCTTTTGGATTAAACATGTTGACTAATATCATTACAAGAGTGGACCACCAAGTTTAGGATGGATTATGTGGCAACACTCAGTTTAAAAGTAATCCTTCTTAAATTTGATTTGATTTTAGAACTTTTTCTTTGAATTTTTATCTAATTGTTTTAATTTTTCCCATACATTTCATTGATTAATTGTTTATTTTATCCGTAAAATTGATCTTATCAACTTAAGTAATGTTTTATGGACATAAATGGGACAAAATAAAATAGATGAATTTTATTTAATGTTTGATATGCTAAAAAGAAGGGGTGGCAAACCGGATCAGCTCGCTCCGCATTGGCCCGCCCCGCAAAGTTATTGCGGGCTAGAATTCTCGACCCGCCCTGCATAAGAGTTGATTCGCAGGTTTGCGAGCCAGCTCGCGTTCTTCTTTTTTTTACATTTTGTTCTTTAAAAATTGTCAAATTAAACCTATATATTTGTTACTATCAAACCTAATTTTTTTTTTCTTCCTTTTCAAACATCAAAACATTAAGATAAATATCAAATATCACTATTCTTCCACTTCCAAAACATTCAAAATACCTAATTCCAAAACATTAAACATAAACATTAATTCAAAAACATTAAACATAAACATTATTGACATTATTCCATTTCAATAACATTAGATGCCGCCTTAGAAAAACTTTCATCCCTTTTTTTTTTCTTGCGGGTTAGCGGGCCAGCCCGCCCCGCCCTGCTGCTGGTCCGCAGGCTAATGCGAGACGGGCTAATGCAGGTTAGCGGGTTGAAAAGGTCAGCCCGTCCCGCATTTTTTACCAGCAGGCCGCGGACCGACCCGCACGGCCCGCTTTGGCATCCCTACTAAAAAGTGAAATAGAACAACATACTACATAAAAAATCTATACATGTCAGTTCCATTGAAAGATTTAAAATAAAAAGAACATAACGAATAAATTGTGTCATCTACCAAGTAACTCTCATGAGTTTATGCAATTATAATATTATAAAAATTAATAAAAAATATTTTTATAATTTTATTTTCCATATTAATTTGTTATAACTTTAATATAAATGTTACGAATAAGAATAACACGAGAAAAATCATCAAAAATAGAAATCAATTTTAGAGACAAAAATTAATTAGTTACTTTTTTTTCATTAAAAATAGTACACATAAAATAAATTATTCATACATACATTTTATTTAAATAAATGTGTAAAATAAATTAATATAATTATTAAATTTTGACTCATTAAATAAGCTAGTAGAATAAAGAATTTGAACACATTGCTACATTTCAATTACTAAAAAGATCAAACTATGAAAATCAAACTTCAAAACAAAGAAAACAGAATGAGACTCTCTTTCACAAGTCTTTTTATGTTATCTCTCTGGACTTCATAAGTTTTCTATTCTCATTATGAGTAGACATGTAAACAGTTAGCAGACAAACCAACAGAGGCAGTGATGAAAAGGAGCACAAAAATTATATTATTTTCAAGATAAAAAAAATCATAATATGTGAAGGATCAAAAACATTAAGTACTCAAGTTTTTATGTAATGCAAAGGGGATCAATGTCCGAAAACTACCTCCATTACACAAGGGTGCCACCAAGGAGTGTGCATGCTGTGCAAATTTATCTTGCGTGGAAAACATCGATGGTATGAACTCAACCATTTTTCATGATTAACCTCGGCCAACAAATTTTTACAGGTACCAAAATCAATCTTAGGGTAACAAGTTTCTTTCTTGGTTCAGTATAGGATGTTGTATACAAAAATGATAATCAGTACATGTAAGAATTTTACAAAGTCATGAATTTGACGTGTTGAAATTTAATAGAAACGATGTTACTAAGACATCTATGTATGCTTAAATGCATCCTAACTGGTCAAATAAATATTAATACCTTTTTCCCAAGTAGGGATTCTGATAAATCGAAATTGGACAGTGGAATAAAAACAAAGTCAATAAGAAATGGTAAAACATCATGGCAACAAAATAGTTACAACTTGACTCTGGATTAAACTAAAGCAAAGAAATATCAAGGCACACACATTATAAAAGAGGAGGGGATTCTTCAACTATATTCAATTCATCGTATCTTCAGAAACAGAAGGTAAATAAATCAATCCAAGACAACCAAATTCTTTAAAATACCTATGAAAATCCGACTCCGACTCCCACCACCCTCTCCCCATATATAAAACAACGACAACAAAAGCCTTATCTCACTAAGGGAAGTTGGTTGTATGGATCAGACGATGCCATTTGGCTCGCTTAATCCCAGATATAAAAGAAATAAAAAAATGTAAACAGTGTACAAGTTAGTAACCAACATTGCCTCCTCCATTACAGGTGATCAAAATCAAGAGGATATCCAGCCTGCTCTATCAGTAGTTGCTTCTCTCAACGTAATATAACTCCCACCAGTTAAGTTCCTTCAAGCTCCTAGAGGTAAATTGATCTTTTAAACGAGAAATGAATTGGGTATAAATGGTAGAAATCAAAACATTGACAGTATATGACAATATTTACCCTTCTTGGTACCTTTCAATATTTTAAATTTGGGCAGAGTCAGCAGACCAAGTGGCTTTACGGAAGTAATGTATCACCGAATTTCGCTACAAATCTTTGAGATGCCTAAATTCCTCGCAATCAGCTCCAACCTCACTAAGTGACAGAAAAAGCTTTGGCACTATCTTGGCTAACATCAACTTGAAACCAACAGAGGTTGAATTCTGGCCGCTTTTTTCACTAACGGAGGCATCTCTAGTCAACGAGCCAATCAAGCAACCTTTCATATATGCATCACAAGCCTTAAGGATGTTATGGCCCCGCCTCCTAAAATGTTCTTTGACGAGTACTTCAAAATCCTAGAGTCAAATACAGCAGTCAAATATACCTCGCACAGCTAAGAATCAATCAACAGCTGTCTCAACAACTCCTAGACTACACATAAACTAATGCCAAAGAAACATGCAAATGTTGCAATTGCTTAAACAAATTCATACGCTCATTGAAATAATAGTATTTTTTTTTCAAAGCTCTCCTAGGAAATTAGCAAAAAAAAAAAAAATCCCAAAATAAGCTAATCAAAACATGTAAGTTCTCCAAAATACTCTTCTGCTTCTTTGCTAACCCTGTTATTAACCTTTTAAGGAGTTTCAGTTTTCTATTACGATACATGAACTGTTGTATACACCGTCAGTCTACTGAAACCAAGTAAGCACAGTGCAATAGTGCTTTAACTAATTAATCATGATAAAAGATGAACCGTTCAATAAAATGGATAGAAAAAAATAAAATATTTTTTAATCTTATTCATAATTACCTTGGGGGGTTTCCTCATAAGATACATCATAGTCTTACAGTTAAGTAAAAAGGTATTCTCATTGTATGACAATGAATTCTTCTCTCCTTCGGCTGTCCCAATCTGCTTATCATACCCAGCTTCATTGAAGTAAGGCTTAGAATTGAGTACTAAACCTTGAAGTGAAACTAGGACTTGAAGTATGCTAGAGGATTTTGGATCCCATACTTCATTTCCTCTGCCTGTCCATGTATTTAGAAGGCTAAGACAAACCTTCCCTTCCTCATACAAGTTAGGGTTAATTCGCCAACCGCCAGAATGATAGTATGCAGACTGCATATCATTTGAAACCCAGACAAAGAACACAGAAAAGGCATGAGATATATCCCATTTGGATTAAATATATACAAACTGAATGTCATCGACATATCTTCCCTTTCTTTGGTGGGAGCATTATAAATTGGACAGCAAAACAGCTTCAAGATAAAATTCCTTACCGGTGGAACATCAGGGTATTCTGGCGGAAGGTGAAAATCAAAGAAAAAGAGTCCATCTTGGTAAGGGGTTCCATATGGCCCTACAATAACTGCTCTCAAGAGATCCATTCTATCTTCGTAAACTCGTACATAGATTTCCTCTGTCAAAATGTTTCAAACATTTACAGTTACTAAATTGGGTGTACAGCTCACTAATACAAACCTTAGATGATCAAATAAATGTATCACTGACCAGGAAGGTTATTCTGCAGTATGTTCCAATCTTGTTGCACTTTCTTTAACCATTTACGGTTGCTACTCTGAAAGTAGATTGGAAATAATCCAGTGATTGCAGTATAATACAATAGAGGAAACCAGATACAGAAGGAAGAAGCTAACATTTGAATAGATACGTGAGCACATTCACATGTTTTGATGCTTCTATTGATAACACTGTTGATCTCTGGTTAGCTAAATATAAGAACCTAATCTACATTAATACTAATATATAGTGATTAGTGTGAATAAACAGGCCTATGCATGCAAATTCGAGCAAGTTGATAAATAAATGTTTATCAAAAATATGTACCCACTTGATTTTGGAAAAGACTATTAGCAACCTATATCCTTTTATTTGGACAAAAATCCAACTCCTTTCTTTTATAATCTTAAATTTTAAAGATATTAATACAACTTATCTATTTATTGTAAAAAACAATTCAACTTATCTCTCCTCTTCCACGTTTTTCCTTTCATTTCACAACCTTTGTTCCCTTCTATCGGTCTGTTAAAGCTCCCAAATTAGGCCAATTGTGATGATGATTGCAATTTTTTAGAAAGAGTTGTGAAAAAAGTTGGCAGCTACATAAAGTATTGCCATACTATACAAATGATTTCCATCTACAGTGAAATATCTCTCCAAGCCTACTGCATATGAGCACCTAAATTTTAAATTTGGAACAGATGTGCCAAGTTTGAATATCATGTCGTGCAGTGGGTTATTTAACAATCTAATTCTTTTCTTTCAACTTTGTTTTTTCTATATTCTTGTTGGTCAAATTGTTTTGTCTTACTACAAGAGAACATACAATAACAGGGAAAGGAAACTACGAGAGAGCGAGAGCAATTTAAAAAATTAGTACTTCTAAAATAGATAATGCATTTTAAACTACACTAATACCGTTGAATTTAGTCTTTTTTAAAAAGGAGTTGGCGTTTTGGTCTAAACAAAAAGGAGCAAGTTGCTAATAGTACACCAAGTCAAGTTTATAAGGGTATATTAACAGAGCCCTAATATACAGTAAGCATGAAGTACTTTTTCATTCTTCCTTTTCCCTACTCTTATTAGAAATAAGGCAGCAGCAGTACCTGTCCATTTGCACCAATAAAATAGTGGTCTGATGGATCTTGGGTTATGTCAAAATGTTTCAAACTGCAACTCCCATTATCACAACTTTCAAGAGCATCATTTTTCAAGCCATAGAGTGCCTCACATGCTTCCAGATTTTCAGTTGCTTCTGACACAACCTCCTTGTATCTTCCATTCTTATTTCCTGAAGTATCACCGTCAATTGGAATAAGTCTCTGAGAACTAGACTCGTCATCAACTAATGGTGATGAATGTTCATGTCCAGCTTTTATCTGCATGTCAGTAGAATCCAAGTTCTTTGGGCCCCTTGAGAATATTCCACTGGCAAGTCTAGTGACAAACCGAAATGCTGCTAGGGGAACAGAAAGTGCAGCAGCCCTACCAAAATCATTCTCTCCACTTTCTTCTGTCTCGGAAGTGACACTGCTTGAATTTTCCCTCTCAATATCCTGCAAGTCATAATACATCATAATTTAAGAAACGGGCTAATAACTACATTTTTAGTTGGCAGATAGGATGTCTATCATAAACTTTGAAAGACCTTTTGAACTGAGATAATGATCACCATCACTTAAATTAAAATATTAAACAGACATTTAAAATTAGATGCATTGCTGCTTGTGTGCATAAAGGCAAGAAGAAAAAGAAGTGCAAGGCTGTGAAATGAAAACAGCAAAAGTTCGCAAGAAGAGTAAATCACAGTTTACTTATCTCAGATCTTTTATTAATGAGTGGAAGCAACTCTAGATAAGGATCAAAATAACAGTTTTTTCTTTAGGCTTCCTCTCAGAAAGAAACTAGTTGAAAGTTGGTAAGAATCACGATCCAGGTAAAAAAGAAACAAACCTCTCTAGAATCCTCAAGGACTTCCATTTCATCATCATTAACAGTTTCCCAGCTTGCAGCATCACTTGTTTCACTCCCAGCAGCAATTGATTCATCATCATCGTCTCGACCAACCACATAGATTGCTTGGGGTCCAACCTGGAAGTAAAGTAAATCATTACAGTTCAAATGGAAAAAAAAATACATCATCAGACATGAAATGCCTTTGAATATGAAGTTAATATATATGTACTTTGACCTCAATCTTTTATTTTGAGTAAAATAAGCCCATGTACCAACCGAGCTTTTATTATAGTTATAATATTCAACTTCAACAAAAAAAATCCTGAACTTTTTTATCTATCTAGTCTATAGAATGTTTTGGTACATTTAGGATGCCATTGAAGAGCTTATTCATATCATATCTTATTTGAGATTATCTTATGACATAAGCACTTGTGAAAGTGTTTGAAAGAACTTCCAAAATAGATTATAATACGTCCATAAGCTATTTTCATCTTATTTTAATAAGCTCTTCAAGATCGCTTCTAAACACAACTTTAGCTTATAAGGAAGCCTTTTGATCATATTTCTTCTCTCAGGGTTCTAAATAGCAGACTATAGCACCACTATAGTGGTGTAGCAAGGTGGAGTGGTCCCTGGCCACTTCAAGGACCATTGTAGCTAGCAGTTTCACAGTAGCACTTGTCAAAGGCAAAATAGCAGCCATAACCACTGGGATAGCAGAACTATCTCTTAATTACTAAAAAGCACTCTAACCACTAATCTTAGGGCCTGTTTGATGGGAACATTTTTTAGATTTCAATTTCTACAACAATATTTTGCTAATAAAAGCAATCAAAAAGCTGTCATTTCTCACTTTCATTCTCAACCAACCCTTGCTTCTGTGTACAACATTACTCAACCTCATTTCTCTCTCTGCCGAGTACTTACTGACAAGTTGACAACTGGTTTCTCTTTTCTAGCTAATGGATTCTCGCTTTCTATTTGACAATTGGTTTCTCTACCTCTGTTTACTCTTTATTATATTATTATTCTCTGAATCATTATTTTTCTTAGAATTTTAATTAATTTTTTTGAGTTGCAGTTATCCTACCATCCAGTCTAGCACTTTTGGGGGCAGCCACTGTGCATGCCTATCAAGGATTTAAAACATTGTTCTTTCTTTGATTATGGAAACAATCTATGCATAAGCGCCTAGTTGCCTGAATGATAAGCACTTTTTCAACAAGCTCTTAATTCAGTTTGCCGGAGCAGATCCTTATTAGGTGTTAGTTTCAGGGCTTTGGCCTTTTTTGTACTCTTGGGGACTCATTAGGCTATATTACATTGGTAGATTAGAAAACAGAGGCCCTAAACATTTAAGTTTACTTGATCCTCAAGTTTGAATATTCCCTCACTTTCAGTGAAGTACATACCCAATAAACATCCCAAAGCAAAATTCTAATCTAATTGCCAAATTTTCACAAAAGTCCACCTGCATTACTCTTCAGAGCAACAGAAAGGAACATTCGCTGGTTGTAAGTATATGGTCTAAAGTTATTGTAACAGTAAAGCACATGGTAGAATATTTTAGTGACAAAGATATTAAAGAAATCCTAAACCTTAGACTTAATTTTAGAACATTTAAATTTCCACCAGGCATTAAAATATATATATATATAGGGAGGGAGGGAGAGAGAAAAGCAGGAAATAATAAAACGAGCATACCGTTGACACCATTCCATCAGCCCAAGTAACTTCGATATCACCATTCTTAAGGCCAGTTATATTTCCAACCCAAGAGAGGTCAGAAAATTGCACAGAAGTATCACTAGATGCATTTTCTACTCTATTAGTATCAGTTTGGATTTTTGCTTCCTTTTTAATCCCACACTCTTCAGTTTTCTGCTCCGATTTCTCAGTGGACTCTCCAACAGAAGCTGTTTCTAAATGTGCAGACACAGGTGTCAGGCGAACAACCACATCCCCATAGCAGTAATCATAATCTGGATGGCCCTCTAGCTCATACACACTTACAATTTCCTCACTGTCAAACTCTCGAGGATCTTCTGCTCTAGCAACATTTTTTAACCACCTCACACAAGCTGTCCGCTCCTTTGCATTAACACTTCTCACCACCCCAACTCGCCTTGCTTCAGAAATATCCTCACCGTCATCGGAGGTCTTCTCTACCACATATTGCTCTGAAACGAATTCATGGTCACCAGGATTATCTATAGGAATTAAACTTGTAGAATTCAGTTCATGCCCTATTGTTCCATCCTGCCATGCAACATCAACTTTTGTTCTTGTGTTGGCAATCAAAAGAGCTTTCTCAAAACTTTCTTCTTTCTTTCGGGCCCTTTTTTCTTTCCTGATGACAACTTTCCTAATTTTCTTGCGGTGAAGAGGCCAAGCTTCATGGACAGGTTCCTTTGATACAGAGATAGAACTGCAGCATGAGCTAGAATCACGTGAAGGATTACTTTTCTCATGTCCATCATTCCCTTCCAAAGTATCAGCTGGATCAAGGTCCATAGTATCCTTATTCTCATTTATTTCCTCAACAGTAGCTTCTTCTGAATCACACCCACTTCCAGTCTGATTAGAATCTAATTCATTGTTAGCAGAATCGTTAAGTTCCAATTTTGATATGCCTTTGTCCATGGAAGCTGAGGATGACAGTACTGATGAGGGTAAGAGACACCAGTCACCCAATTGCCAATTTGCATGAGAAAAACAAGACAACAATTTTAAGTTTTTTGGGCTCTGCTCCTCTGCTGGGGCAGTAGAAGAATATGGCCCATAACCTGCAGATGCTATCCAATAAACAAACACTGATCCAACTGTAACTTTAGTTACAGTACCTTCTAACCTATTAGCTTTCCACAAGCCAGACAGCCATCTTGAATTCTTGAAAACTGATGAGGAGCTAGCCCTTACCCGTTGCCCTGGGTAATAAGGAAAATGCCCATCTTCAAGAATATTCTTAGAAATTGGTTTAAGATTCAATGGATCTGCTTTCGAAACTTTACAAACTGAACCATCATCAAATAAGACAGTGACATTATCCAAAACATCGTCGACTCTGCCTAGCCAGGGCCCAAGCACCACATAATCACCAACAGTGAAATCCCTAATACGCCTTATGTTTTTTGACGAGACATCTTTTATTATAGATCCGTCATGGGACAACAGATCCGCACATATATTGACATCAACCACCACACCTACTTGCCCAGTAGGGTCTGAAGCCGCAGCAACAAAATCACCATGTAAAAATCCACGATCAACAACTTCAACGTCACTGAAATTTTGAGTGGATTCAGACTCGTCCATCCACAGTACACGCAGCTGGTCAGCCAGAAGTGCATCAGTTTTACAATGCCCAGCAGAAACATTACTTTCAGAGTTCCTGCTAGCATTATTACTATCATCGCCTTCCTCACCATCACCATCCTCATCCTCACTATCATTCTCATCATCAGTGATGCTACTATCTGAATCTGAATCTGAATCACCGGCGACTTCTGTCACAATCCCAATCATGCCACTGGTATTATTTTTCACAACATCTTGTCTATAGATATGTGATGTATTGCTTTTCTTATAAGAAACGTCACCCGATTCATTAACTTCACTACTTTCAGTATTTACACATGGATTGCTCTTCGCAGACTCACTGGGAAGAGCACCTTGGTTCAAAGAACTACTAGCAAAAGCATTTTCAGCAGGCTCGTCTTCAGCAAGCGCTTCATGCCGTTGAACTCCCATCTAAAATCATAACATGCCAATGTGAATAGATTGTCAATTAAATTTTGTTATTCGCCTTAAATTCAGCATTTGAAACAAATGAAAAGCAGGATTTGTGAGCCTCTCTACTGTAAAAAGCTCTATATACACAGTAGAGACCTCTCAAAAGCACTTATATAGTCGGAATCCAAACAAACCCTTTATGGTTTACTAAGTAGATAGAGCAAAATCTATCCTTCAGCTAAACAGTTATAAATGTGAATATCTAAAACCCATTTGAACAGAATGGTTACAAAAAAAAATCGGTCCTAAGAAACAAAATGTGAAATTAGGCCAAAAAAAAAGGAGAAAAACAAAGAAAACCACATTGCCAACATTCAAAAGGGAATCCCATTCTGAATCTGAAATCACACGCGGAATCAAGCAAAAACACGGTTCTGCTGGCAATCGCAATCCAGTTCACGAATTCAAATTCGCACGCAGAGGGCATAATCAATAAACCCTTTCAGCTCAATCAGACAGCGTGAAAATCAGCAGTACCCAAAACCGAAATTAAAATCAACAGCAAAACGCAGATTAAGATACCCTAAGGCAGCTCAAACATTGAAACGAATGAAAACAAAGGCACGCGGCGAAGTTGATCGAAAATGAAAAGAGAAAAAAGGGAAATAGAAGAAACAACAAAGGAATGAGCTACGGTTGAAGCTTGCATCGGCACCCCGAGAGGTTAATCATTTGAGGAACAAATTAAAAGATAGAGAAACGAAGAGCGATGGTTAGCAAAAATTGAAAAAAGAGGAGAATGAAAATCCGCAGTGGTGGGAAGGCGAGAGCGAGATTGGAACCATACCTTGCATAAAACAAGAACAGGTTTGGGTAATCAGATGAAGACGAGGACGATGAGGAAGAAGAATTTGGCAAGGACTCTGCACAGAGGAACGAGTATTTGTTGCACAAATGGGGCAATTTCGTCATTTCATTCAGGTAGATTCTGCTTCCATATCCAGCTATCTGTCAGCCCCATCATCACCGTCCGTTTTGAATACCAGATCAAAACTCTTCAGATTTCATTTCAATTCTTTCTTTCTTTTCCACTGCAAACAAAAATCTTGTTTATTTATTAAGTTTTAACTCAAATAAATTTATTAATAAGGTACAAAGGAATTCCACTTTTTTTTTGTAACAATAATAATTTATTATCACACGAAAATAAAATGTAAAAAATAAAAAAAAAAATAGGATAGGATTAAAACAAAACATATATGTTAAAAAAAAGTACATAGTTAAACTATACAATTTATTTTAATCAGCAAGCAAGAGTATATTTATTGATAAAAAAATTTAAAAATATATTAAAATAAAATCTATTACACCAATAAAATAAAATGATTCTATTTTTATAATGAAATGGTTGTCTATTAATTCATTTAATTTAAACTTAAAAATTAGTGTATAAAAAATATTATAATTTAATATATTACATTTTAGAAAAATAAATTTATTTAAATATATGTCATTTATTAATTATTTTAAATTCTAATATTATCATTTAAAAAATATAAAATATTTAAAATATTCTCGTGCATTGCACGAGGCAATATACTATAATACTAGTATGTTAACAAAAACGGTACATAGATAAACTATTCACTTTTTGAATCAGCAGGTAAATTATATCTATTCATAAAGAATTTTAAAAACAGACTAGAATGAAACCTATTATACCAATAAAATGATTTTATATAAATAAATTATAAATTAGCCAACTTATTATCAGACAAACATTCCCTAGACAAAAAAATAAAATATGAATAAACTTAAACCTGATTTTCCTGCAGTAAATAAGACAAGTATTACATTAATTACGAAACATTCATGGTATATTAGTCCACAGGAATTTCACTCTTTCCAAAAAAAAAAAAAAGTATCCAAAAATTAAAATATAAATAATTGTAAATTTATTTAGTAATTTATTTTATTATATGATTCTTAATTCATTTAATTTAAACTTAAAAATTAGTGTATAACTAATATTATAATTTAATATATTACATTTTAGAAAAATAATTTTATTTAAATATATGTAACTTATTAATTATTTTAAATTCTAATATTATCATTTAAAAAATATAAAATATTTCGATGCGTAACACGAGTCAAGATACTAGTATGTTAACAAAAACGGTACATAGATAAACTATACATTTTTTTAATCAGCAGGTAAACTATATCTATTCATAAAGAAGTTTAAAAACATACTATAATGAAACTTATTATACCAATAAAATGATTTTATATAAATAAGTTATAAATTAGCCAACTTATCATCAGACAAACATTCCCTAGACCAAAAAAATAAAATATGAATAAATTTAAACCTGATTTTCCTACAGTAATTAAGACAAGTATTGCATTAATTACGAAGCATTCATGATATATTGGTCCACAGGAATTTCACTCTTTCCAACAAAAAAAAGTATCCAAAAATTGAAATATAAATAATTGTAAATTTCAGAATTAAAACTATTTTTAAATATACAATACATATTTTTTAGAAGTTTTTAATATGTTTTAAAATTTGAGAAAATAGGAACACGTGTGAATAATGTAAGTTTGCTCCTTTTAGGAAAAAAGAAAAAAAAGAAAAAAGAGGTTTGGTTGGAAGCAAAGTGATGAAAATGCGAAATAAGGTGTTGGAAGTTTGAGAATGCTAAGGATTGTTTCCAAAGTAGTCTTTCATTCCAAGATAATGCCTAATTTTAATGGCTAACGTAAGGTATACATTCATTCATTTAGGTCAAGTCACGCAAGCTTTATTTCTTGCTTTTTCATCCCTCTTAAAACCCAATTATCCTTTTCTTCTTCCTCTTTTTTTAATAAAATTAAGTATATTCTTTTCATCTACTATAAAACCTCTTAGATACTTAAGGTACTTTGTGTTTTTATTATTATCTTCTTTACGTAACAAATTAATTTTCAATGTGAATTATATTATAATATTTATATATGTTTGGATAAGGTTGTCTTGTCGCAGTTGATTGTGCAAAAGAAATTGTTTTTTTGAAATTTGTTACATTAACAAGTGAAATGATAGTGGAGAAACAAGATTTATTCTAACTCGTGTAACAACAACCTAAATCTTCATGTTTTTTTTCACTAGCACACATTTCAGTTCGCAGAAATAGATGTATGTGTATATTATATACTTTTTTTTCTTCTTTATATCACTACAAGAAAATCAGTAAATAGAAATCAATTTTAGATATTAAAAATAATTACTTGCTATATTAACTAAATTAGATATTATTTTAGAGACTTAAAAAATTATTGGTTTCTAAATTATTTTTTATTATTGACAAATAATTTCTAAATTGATATCTAATTAGCTACAAAAGTTTTAACTACCAATTATTTAGATTATAAATTTGGTAGAAAAACATTGATAATTGATTAGATATCAGTTTAGAAACTGTTTATCAATAATATAAACTTATTTAGAAATCAATAATTTTTTTAGTCTCTAAAATAGTATATAATTTAATCAAATATAGTAATTAATTATTTTTTATCACTAAAATTGGTTTTTATTTATTGATTTTCTTGTAGTGGTATAAAGCCACCAAGAAAAAAGTGTATGGTAAATCATATCATTCCAACTTCATCGGAGGTGTTGAGTTTTCCACAATCAAAATCTGACTTCTTCAACAACAACTCAGCTAGGAAATGAGGCAAAACTTTGTCCCTCACATATGCCACCAACTTCAAATCACCTTGCAGAAAAAGCCCCAGAACAAAAGATGTAACACTGATATCAATGTTTCTCCATCTTCTATCTCTTGCATATTTCCTTAAGCTAGCCTCAATTTTCTTGTATTGCTCCTCAATCTCACCCTTTTCCTCTATCTCTTTAGCATGTTTGGTTCTGGAGAATGCCTGAGCTAGGTACCTACCTAAAACAATCCCATCTTCCAAGGAACAACATGCACCTTGACCTAGGTCAGGCAGGGGCCATGGGGTGAAAAGCATCTCCAACAACACAAACATTGCCCTTGCTGATATTTCCTAGCACAAGCTCCCAATGGCGTCTATATCTCAATGGAGATGTTAAGATATCTTCTGCTCGTGTTTTCTCTATAAAGCATTTAACATCACTTGGCATCTTCTCAAACTTGTTCAACACCAATTGCTTCATTTTTTCTGGGTTGTTCACTAGCTCCTTCTCTGCAACATAAGTTGAATGTTTATGAGGCTCAGACACACATCTTAAATGGTGTGTCCGTGTCGAACACATGTATTAGTCATGTATTGGTGAAGTGTCTAATTCAAAAAATATTTATTAGATTTCTGACAATTCTACCACGATTCAAACACAATTTTAAAAAGGAGAAATACATTATCTAAAAATTATATAAGTATAAAAATAAGGAACAAACCATTTTGAACCAGCCATGAGAAATATCTTTCTGCTACAAAAAAAAACTGAAACATACTGGTGCACATAAATTTTTATTGTCAATTTATATAATTAATAATTGTATAATATATAGATTCGTATGCCCATGTCCTATATTTTAGAGAATATAAGTATCTCCATGTCCATATATGTGTTGTATCAGTTTTTGTGTCAGTGTCTGTACTACATAAATAAAATCAGTTTTCGGTGAAACAAAAGAATTCACCTTCAATGGTGGGAGTCCATGTAAAAAACCAGTAAACAGTTTTGTCATCACAAGGCAGAATACCGAATCGAAAGCCTTTTCCAAAGAAGTGCATGAAATTGTGTTGAAGGCCATGATTGTTCATCAACTTTATGTCACCCCTGATCACAAATCTCCCACTAAAAGAGGCCTCCCTGAAGCCCAGCCACTTTGCCACCATAGAGTTTATTCCATCACACCCAATCAACACCTTTTCAATTGCAAACATCATCCAAGGATCAATACAAGGATCAATAACGTTGTTGGAGTAAAACTGTTTTTAGAACCATTTCAGAAGTTGTTTTGTTTTTGAGTATGACCTTGGTTTTGATGGTGGTTCCATCAGCAAGATGGAGTATCTTGAAGAAGCCAGAATCTTGAATTGCAACAACCTTTGAGGAGAACCTAATGGTTCCACTTGGAAGTTCCTTTGCAAGTGCTTCTATCATTAGTTGTCTTCGAACACATCGAACTTCATAGTCTCCACTGCATCATCGATTGCGTGCATGAAAATACTCATTATTAATTGGCTACAGCCACTGTAACTTAATAAAAAAGCATAGGAATCATTGGGAAAATGAATCAAAAGCATAGGAAATTGGGTAATTGGAGCAAAAGTGTGAGTATTAAATATAGAAGATAGCAACTTTATTCATATGGGTGTCTTACTGTTTTCCTGGGGCCATGAGGCACAAGCTTGATGTTTGCTGCCCCATACTCAAAGATGTAGTCACATTCCTGCATTACAAATGTTTCACATAATATTTGTCTCTTCTTATCTTCTTTTTTGAAGCCAAACATACCCTTAGTTTCATGTTCTTTATATATATATATATGTTTAAATATATATTTTTATCTCTATATACTATGACACGAAATTGATTTTTATCACTAATCCAACTTGTTTTAGACTTTCCGTGTATTTGTATTAAGGAAACTGTTAGAATAAGTTCAGTGTTTTTTATGTAATAAACGAATTTATAACATTGATCATAACATCCACGTCACTTACAAGTTAATATGAATCTTTTAACATTCACGTCAATAATGAATCTTTTCCAAAATGAATTTGAATGTTAAAATATTATATTGACTTGTTACTCACGTGAATTCGTTAATTTCTTCATACTCATTCCAATTCGAAATATCATTTGTACAAATAAGAATCTTCCGTCACATAATTATAATCCACACTAAAAATTCGTTTGTTACATAAAAAATATTAAATTAATCTCTATATTTTTTTTTAATAGAAATTTGAACTAAACACAAATATCAATTTAACACGTGAAAGTAAATAAAAAAAAACATATTTAACTCGTAAAATCGAATGTATGCATTAGAAGAAAACAATGATGTTGAAATATTGAATTACTGTTTTAGCTGGATATGTTGGTGACGAAGAATGTCTCCCACACCAAGAGCATCCAAGGCTTTCCAAGCATTTGTCCATGTTGTTAAAGCAAAACCAGACACTCTTAAACTATCCGAATATTCTAACACCAAACTTCTCACACCCAACCTGCAACCAAATCCGAAAAATGATATATTGACAATCTGTTTCACAGTACATAACTTTTAATTTCTAATTAATGATATAAAAAAAATTATCATTTCATACAAAAATTAAAATTTTAAGTATAAGGTTTTTATAATGGAACAAGGTTGTTAACGTATGATTTTTCTAAACTAAGAACATTAAATGAATATGAAATCATATGAATATATGAAGTGTTTTAAACCTGTGAAGTGCCAAGGATGTTGCAAGCCCAGCAATTCCAGCTCCCACAATCACAATGTTTTCAACTACTGATTCCATTGTTACTTCTTTTCCTCTCTTTTTTTAAGGTACCAAGATATGGTGCTTCTGCATTTTCTTCAAAAGAATCAGCATTTTAAATAGAGAATGGAACCTGGTCACTATAAATTTTCCATTGAGAAACGTGTTATCTTTCTGCCAGGTCACAGTCCACCACAGTAGTTCCTACAATTGAATATAATTTTTTTGTCGGTCATGGGTGAAAAAAAAATTCAAAATGATACAAATCCAATCTATGTCCGAATTCATATTACTTTTAATTTATTTGAATGAATTTATCTTAAATTCAAATTTATATGACTACAATAAAACATTGAATAGAAACCAATTCTTAGAGGGTGATGGAGAATAAGATTGCTATTAGGGTAAATTTGAAAAGGGTGGTGGTAGAGAATCTGGTGTGTGGTTTGTGTGGAAAGGTAGAAGAGTCGTCCAGTCATCTGTTTTCAGTCTGTGAGTTTACCTGACGGGTGTGGTGTCTTTGTTTTGAGTGGCTAGGAGTGTTTGTTATTCACAAGGATGCTTTGGTAAACTTCCAACAATTCAGGTTGTGTTCGGCTTCTGATATGGTTAATGACGTTTGGGGGGCGATTTGGGTTGGTGTTGTGAGTGAAATTTGGAGACATAGGAACTCAGTGACCTTTGACAGGGGCGTGGTAGATGCGCTCGAAGTATTCGCACTGGTACAGGTAAATGTTTGGTCTTGGATTTTTGCAAAGTCCTGTTGTAATTCCTTTACGTAACGGATTGTATGAGGTTGATTGTTTAATGTTTTCTAGAGTTTGGTTTGGTTGTTCATTACGTTGGAAGGTGTTCCTTGGTTGGAGGTTGGTAAGGTGCTAACTCTTTATGTGTAAGGGTGGTTCATATTTATTTATTTTTTATTGCTGATAAAAAAAAGAAAGAAATCAATTTTTAGAGACCAAAATAATTAGTTACAATAGTAACTAAATTAGAGACCATTTTAGAAATTTAAAAAAAAATAGTTTCTAAATTAATTTCTATTATTGTTAAATAGTTTCTAAATTGATATATAATTAGTTACCAAAGTTTTAACTACCAATTATTTAGATTCTAAATTTGGTAGCAAAAACCTTGATTACTAATTAGATACCAATTTAGAAACCATTTAACAATAATAAAAACTAAATTTTTTTAATCTCTAATTTAGTCAATATAACAATTAATTATTATTATTTTTTAAATTGATTTTTATTTTATAATTTTCTCTATATTTGGATTTCAAGTGCATTGAATATGGATTAGATATACATTACGTAACCTTTTTTATTATCCAAAAATAACTTTAAAGTGCCGTTCCGACGTGTTTTAGGCACACATGCACACCATTTTTTGTCATATGGAATCTTTACTTCTTTTAAGTTTATAAATTAGTCCTCCTTTCTAAAAGCAAGTCTCATTGGTACATAATAGGCACGTTTTTTTCGACCAACTTGTTTCCAAAAAGTTAAAGAAATTAAAATTATTTTATGTATGTTATAATTTGTAAAAAATTATTTATATGTTTTTTCTATTTTCTTAAATTTATTTATAAACTGAGTATAGTTTATAGCAAAGTTCATCCTATTTAATTTTCTAAAAGTTTGTAAGAAAAAAATTGTTCAAATATATTGTAGTAAAAATTTTCAAAAAAATAATTAATTAATTAATTTCTCCTAAAGGTTTTTTTTATAAAATATTTCTAATTTGTATATAATTTAATTTTTAAAAAAAAATATCCATTTTAAATAGTGCAATGCATGTATATAGTTTGAATAGTGCAATGCATGTACATAGTTTGAAAAAGATATCCATTTCTCCTAAAGGTCTTCTTAAAATTTCTTATTCTTACGGTAACTGATGAATAGTACAATGCATGTATATAATTTATTTGCAATCATTATATATGCTTTATTATATATATATATATATATATATAAAAATAAAGAGTTTATGGTAGACTCTAATTAGCATAAGAAAATAATAACATAGCACATATTAGTAACAACATTTTTGTCCGTCATGGATTCATTGGACTCAACTAAGACTTGTTTTTATCAACAAGAAAGAATAAATAAATTTAGTTTATTTAAAGGATGATTTAACCTTTATAGAAGATATAAAAACTAACACTCTTCTCTCCAACAATCCCCCACATGAAACCTCCATATGCAACATTAACAAAATCAATTAAAAAAATCCTACCATTCCGAACTCTCTCTTAAGCTAATTCTCCTAAAAAACACTAGACGTCGTCTCGTCACCCTAAGAACCTTTTTTTAATGAAGAATCTTAAATTCTATGAATAAATCCTAAATTGACAACTTAAAAATTAGTCAACGTATCAACACACACATTCCCTACACGAAAAAAATAAAATACGAGTAAACTTAAACCTAGCAGTAAACGCAACACAAACTAAAACAGAATCACATTCAAGTCATACATTAGAAATCATTTTATAAAATTTTATTAATAATAGCTTAGATACCAATAGTTTTTTTAGTTTATAAAATTGTCTCTAATTTAATTAAATAGTAACTAATTGTTTTGGTCTCTAAAATTAGTTTCTATTTAATGATTTTCTTGTAGTGTTAGGATAACTTATTTCAATAGTTTTCATACTACTATTATTCATGAAGTGTAAAGTTTAGATTAAGGACAAAAATCAATTTTGCGTGAAAGTACATAGACAAAAAGCACATTTAATCCTAAAATTAAATTACATTTATCAAAATTGATATTTGATATGGATAAAAAAAATAGGGATAACAATTACCAAAAACTGCGGGGCAGACTCACTAATCTAGCCCACTGACCCGCTTTGTCCCGCTCCGCATAACTTGCAGTTTGTGCGGGTCCACAGTGGGGCAGGGTGAGTTGGCCCGCTAGCCCACATAAATAAAAAATATTTTTTTTTGTAAACAAAATATACTCTATTTACCTATTATTAAGTATGACCTTTATTTTATTTTATTTAAAAAATAAATAAATTTAATGTACTAAAAATGTTTTATTTTAATCATCTAAAGGAGTATTAAGAGTGACAGTGGATTTAGTTTTAAGTAAAGTCTTATATTTAAAATTTGTTAATAAAAAAAATATAAAGAAGAGATTTCAATAAGATAGTTAAAAATTTAGTCATCTTCATCAAAATATTTTGTAGCAAAACTTTGAAAAGGTACTCTTATACTTTTACATACATACATAGGAAAATAAATAAATACAAAGCAAAACTTTAATTATTTTTAATCAATCCTTCAAACAACCCTCATACTTGAATTTATATTTTTTATCTTAATTGAATGAATTGAATCACAAATGAAATTTTAATTTTAATTTTTCAGTAATAGGAATAAGTTTTTTTATGATTAATAAAATTTTAATTTTTGAACAAAAATATTTTTTTATGCGGACTAATCTGCAGGTCCGCAAGTTACCTCTTATGCAGGGCAGACCAGTAAAATGAATATGCACTCCTTGTGCGGAACAGGCCTATGCGGAGCGAACCAGCCCGCATTGCCACTCCTAAAGAAACCATGAAAGTTAAATTTTTAAATGTATAAAATAATACGATTCATGCTCTTCATTCTATCTGTTTGGATAAGGTTGTCTTGTCGTGGTTGATTATGCAAAAGAAATTGTCTTTATTTGCAATCTGTTACATTAACAAGTGAAATGATAGTGGGGAAAACAAGATCTTTATTTTAACACTTTCATGTAACAACGACCTAAACCCTCATACTCAAAGATGTTGTCACATTCCTGCATTTCAAATCTTCTTCTGTTTCAGATATATTTTTCTCTTCTAATCTTTTTTTTTAATGTTAAACATACCCTTAGTTCCATCTATACCTAATGGGATTTTCTTCTTTAACTGTTCTAAAAAATTCTATTTTATTATTATATCAATATTTAATTTTATTACTGTATTATGAGCATTGCGTTATTTTTTATTTTTTCTAAAATATATTTAAACAGTTATCAATTTAAAATTAATCTTAATTAGTCGATTTAAAAACTAATTTAGAATATTAGTAATTAAAATCTTGATAGTTAATAATTAGATACCAATTTAAAATTATTTTATAAATTTTTATTAATAATAAAAATTAATTTAGATATTTTTTTTTTAATTTATAAAAAGATATCTAATTTAATCAAATATTAATTAATTATTTTATTATTTAAAATTAATTTTTATTTAATAATTATTTTATATTGATTTGTTTTTATGTGCAAACGAGTGCCCGTGGTGATGTCGTTCTCCTTCTCTTATCTACCTTTAAGCTAAAAACAAACATAATTATGCATTAAATTATACATTAGAACAAGACAAATGATATTCAGATATTTAATTACTGTTTTAGTTAAATAATAATATTTAATATGAAAATTTTTATTTAAAAAATAATTACTGTTTTAACTGGAGATGTTGGTGACGAAGAATGTGTCCGACGCTAAGAGCATCGAAGGCTTTCCAAGCATTTGTCCATGTTGCTAAAGCAAAGGCAGTGACCCTTAAACTATCTGAATATTCTAACACCAAACTTCTCACACCCAACCTTCAACCAAATCTTCCATTAAATTAATAAACATATAAGCTCAGTAATTAAATGTGTTTCCAGGGCTGCATAATTATTCAGAAAATATAGTAATTATTACAAAGTGAACTTTAAACTCAATTCAATTCCATAAAATCGGTTCATGAGGTGAGGTTTGCACCCACTTATATACTATGAATTGTTCTCATCTCTAGTTGATGTGAGATCTTCAACAACAACATAAATACCTATTCTATTATTGTCAATAATAATTGTTCTGATTTCTTATATTCTTCATACAGATATTCTATAAGGTTTAGGATTTAGGGTTTAAAATTTATTCTTGATCAATAAAAAAAACCTGTGAAGTGCCAAGGATGTTGCAAGCCTAGCGATTCCAGCTCCCACAATGACAACGTTTTCAACTACTGATTCCATTGTTACTTCTTTTCTTCTCTTTTTTTAAGGTACCAAGATATGGTGCTTCTGCACTTTCTTCAAAAGAATCAGCATTTTAAATAGAGAATGGAAGCTGCTGACTATAAAAATAAATAAAATAAAATAAAACTAATACTTAATATATTAATAATGAATGAAATACTTTTATAAAATAGAATTTTTTTTCACTTCTTTCTAAGCTGAAAACTTAAAATTAGTACCCAAAACTGAAAACTCGGATTAAAAATATATATTGTGAATAATTAATATTAATAATAATATTATTAATAAAAAAAGATAAAATATTTTTAAGAAGAAAAGAGAAATAAATAATTTTTATAGATTTATATTTCTAAAGTGCAAATTAAATTTATAAAAAATATAAACTTAAACATTTCTCTCCTATACAAACAGGAAACAAATTCATATGCATGTTTACAAAAATAGATTACAACCTAATTATCATGACTAATTAAGTATTGATAGGTTTAACTTTGTATAGGAACTTAATATTTTAACGTTGAAAATCTTCAAAAACTTTTATTCATATTGATAATTTTTAAATAAAGGAAAAACATAGTTGAACAATGATAATAATTTCACCCATTTATATAAAAATAAATAAAAAACAAATCTGCCTATAAATTTCATAAATACTCATAATTTTTATAGTTAAAACTCATAAGAAAAGAATCCTAATAATTTCTCATGTATGAAGAAATGATTATTGAGAATTTTATTAATGGTCTGCACCTCGTTCTGTGGTCACAATCAATCAATAGTAATCAATGAAATTATGTGTTATTTAGATTATCATGACTAATTAGGTATTTGTAGGAATAGTTTAGTTTAGGAATAGATATATATACCGACCTTATTTAATTTCAGTATTAAAACAGAATGCATTTTAACTAATATCTATATTGATTAAAAAATTAACAATAGTAAAATATAAATTACTTGAAAATTGTTAAATGAAAAATAATTTTGAAAACCAAAATAATTAGTTACTTTATTGTCTAAATTAAAAATTATTTTATAAATTAAAAAATTATTGGTATTTAAAAGTTTTTATATAAAAAATTACAAAATAATTTTTAAATTGGTATGTAACTTTTAACTACCAAAGTTTTAACTACTAACTACTTATGTCCTAGATTAATCTCTATTACTCTTTTAGGTACTAATTTAAAATCTAAAATATTATAATAGTAGTTAAAATTTTGATAACTAATTTAGATATAATTTAAAAACTATTTTATAATATTTTATTAATAATAAAATTATCACTAATTTTTCGGTCTCTTAATTAGTACATAATTTAGTTAATATAGTAACTAGTTATTTTTTTTTATAAATTTAGTTATATGATTTTGTTGTAATGAACAATTCAAACAATTAAAAGTGAATTATTTTAAAATAATTTGGAATCTTAAAAATAAATTCAGTTTTTATTTATTTATAGAAATATATTTTTTATTTATAAACTTAAATTATAAAAAATAATTTATATATATATATATAAATAAAATCAAATCAATTATGAAATAAAAGAATTTAAAATTATAATTCAAGTATTTATAATAAATGAAATAAAATAAAATAAAACTAACACTTAATATATTAATAATGAATAAAATACTTATAACTTTTACAAGTTTTAGTATATAAAATAGAATTTCTTTTCACATCTTTCTAGCCGAAAAGTTAATATCGCGGTACTAGAACTGAAAAGTCATATTAAAAATATATATTGTGAATAATTAATATTGATAATAATAAAAATAGTAATAAAAAAGATAAAATATTTTTAAGAAGAAAAAAAATCAAATTTATATTTCTAAAATGTGAATTAAATTTTTTAAAAATATAAACTTAAACATTTCTCTTCTCTACAAAAGGAAAACAATGTGAAGTGAATGTTTGACACTTCACCATAAAAAGCAGTACCACACAATGATGAAAGGAAGCAATGACATGACAGTGATGAAGTGGCTTCAACTGAAGAATGCCATCATTTTAATATGATAAAGGAGTTGGTCATGTTGTGATTCTCTTACACTTTCTAAATGAGTTTTAATACATGCACATCACACTCAATGTGTTAGTTTTATGTATGTGTATATTTTTGGGAAAATTTTTGTTTACAATTTTCATATTTATTAACATATATTTATTTTTTAATTTTGAAAATGTTTCTTACAAAATAGTTTCCTAAATGTTAACATTTTAAAGATTTTAGTAATCCAACTAACTTAATTTCTACTAGCTTACTAAATAGGTTTGAATGATAATATTCAGATATTTATTTATTTATTTTTATTTAAATAAGAGTTTATTCTGAGTCATCAATTCATATCAGCATTAAAGTAAATATTTGTAATTTTTAAATTAGATAAAAAGATTAAAATGTTTTTCTTTAAGAATTAGTTTGTGTGATAGATACCATATATAATCATTAGTTTTAAGGAATGGAAATTAGTGGTTAAGTGAGATTACACAATAGTTGTGTTAATAATACTATGCCAAGAATATAACGAGGATTGGTTGGGTGGTTGGTAGAGTTTGAAAATTGTGTATAAATCAAGTATTAAGCAGGTTAATTATGATCATTTTTGTATAAGGGGTTTGGACACTCTTCAAGTGTCTGTATAAAGGTTGAAACACTCCGTATCTCATTTTATTTTATTTTTTCTGTAATGATAAAAAAAATATAATAAAAAAATGAGATAATAATGAAATTAAAAGTGTAATTAAATGAGAAATAAAAAATACAATAGGAGACACCAATTTCAAAATTAGTTCCCCTTTGAATCTATCATGGTAAAGAAGTGAACTTATTTTTCCTCACTTGAACTTATTTTGAAGTTTCTAAGCATGCAAGTCCTAAGAATTATTTAGGTTTCCACAATCATAACCTGACTTTTTGAACAACTGAATGGCTAAAAATGGAGCCAAAATCTTATCCCTCAAGAAGCTAACAAGTTTGGACTGAGCTTGCTGAATAGAACCCACCATATAAGCTGTAGCAATGACATCAATGCTTCTCCATCTTCTCTCCTTTGCATATTTCTTCAAGCTTTCCTCAATCCTTCTGTGTTGCTCTTCTTCCTCATCCTCATCCTTCTCTTTGGCATGTCTTCTAGGCTCTTTGGAGAAGGCCTCAGCAAGGCACCTTGCTAAAACAACACCATCTTCCAAGGCACAACACCCTCCTTGACCAAGGTCAGGAGTCATGGGGTGGAAAGCATCTCCACCAACACAAACATTGCCTCTGCTAATATTCCCCAACATCACCTCCCAGGGATGCCTATATCTCAGTGGAGCTAATAGGAAGGAATCCAGTTCAGTGTTTTCTATGTAGTATCTAACATCACTTGGCATATTCTCAAGTTTGTTTAACACATACTGTTTCAGTTTGGCAGGGTTCTCTTCTAGCTCTTTCTCTACAACACAAAAAAGTGAACAAGTAGACAATGGTATGAATAATGTTAAATGTCATGAGATAATAGGCACATATAATGAATGAATGAATGGTGTTTTTTGCAGTCAAAGTTTCTACAATGAAGAACTTGTGTATTTGGAAATTCACCTTGGCTGGTGGGTGTCCAAGTGAAAAACCAGTAAACAGCCTTCTCATCACATGGAATAACACCAGCTCTAAAACCTTTGCCAAAGTACTGCATGAACCTGGGCTCTAACCTGTGACTGCTGTTGACCTCTGCACAACCCCTGATTGCATATCTCCCAGTAAAAGAGGCCTCTTTGAAGCCTAGCCACTTTGCCACCAATGAGTTCACTCCATCACACCCAATCAATACCTTTTTCAATTGCAAACATCCATGCATTAAGTTGGAATTCCATATACTAAGCATTTCATAGTATACAAGTGAGGGCAAATCTCATCAACGTCTTTTTTATGATTTTGAGTTAGGTTTAAATTACATAAAGTACATTGAAGTTTATTCATTTGGATTCATAATTGTTGTTTTCCTCTTATACATGAAATATCCTTGCTTATTTCTCATGACATGTCACACATACTATTTACCTTGGTTTTGATGGTTGTCCCATCAGCAAGATGGAGTATCTTATAGAAGCCAGATTCCTCAATAGAAACAACTTTTGACAAATATCTGATGGTGCCTCTTGGAAGCTCATTGACAAGGACTTCCAACATTGATCTCCTTTTAACACATCGAATTTCAATATCTCTACAGCATCACAAAAACACCAATCACAGAAAGAATTTGGATAAAATTTAAGAAACATGGCCTCTACAACAAAGTGAATTGAAAGATTTAGGCACAGTAATTGATAGAGTATAGTTACTTGCTGTTTGGTGTTGCTCTGAAAGGTATGGCTGCTGTTTGTTTCCCTGTAACCAATGAAGTGGTGACAATCCTGTAGTCCAGTTGCAGTAGTTTAGTTCACAGAAAAATAGTAAGAAGAGAAAGTTCGAAAGATGTGGATGCACATACTATTAAGAATTGGAATTTAGTTCTAACTCAACCTCATAAAGCTTAGCTTATAAGAAATAAAAAACTCAATTATGAGGCTCGGATACTCCTTTTAAATGGCGTGTCCATGTCACTCATACGACACTTGTAAGACATGTATCATATCTATGTCCCCGTGTCCTACATTTTAGAGATTATACGTATCTCCATATCCGTTTCGTATCAATGTGTGTGTCAGTGTCTGTACTACATAGCTTATAAGACAAGATTTGTACCAGATTTGTACCCACTTATATACTATGAAATGTTATAATCTATAATAATGAATGTGAGATCTCTAATACATACCCATTGAGCTGGAGATGCTGGTCGCGGAGTATGTCTCCGACACCGACAGCATCCAAAGCCTTCCAAGCATTTTGCCATATGGACAAAGCAAAGCCAGTGACCCTTAAAGTATCCGAAGATTCCAAGACCAAACTTGGGATACCCAACCTGTGAGCATAAATGAAACATAAAAGAAAAATGAAGAGATAGAAACAAACATAGTTGGTAGTGAAGGAAGTGGAAAAGAT
>Ga0123342_1002245_pt1 | contig 32195 bp, 25 predicted proteins | sample Turbeawhitnodule_FD_89960 | JGI IMG/M metagenome (GOLD analysis project Ga0123342, IMG submission 89960) | Root nodule microbial communities of legume samples collected from Mexico - Turtle bean Mexico white nodule | ecosystem: Host-associated > Plants > Roots > Nodule | place: Mexico: Nepantla... | reverse complement strand
GGTCACGTTTGGAGATTCAAGAGAAGGTTCTGAGGGTGATTTTGCAGAGAACGCAGTCGCGTAGACGGGACAGAGAGTGCTACAAAGCGATTCCTCCACGTTCGAGTTGCCGGCAGGATCAAGTACATATTTTTGTAATTACAAGATTCGTTTAACAACTAACATGTCAAGAGGAATCCAACCGATTGACACAAAATCACATCTAGTCCTTGTCAGTAAATTGGCACCTCAAATAGGGACTTTCATATTTAAACTGTCCAAACACATAATATTGGAATTAAAGATTGCACTAAGTTGTATTTGATGCATAAAAAACCATGTGAAGTTTGGAGTTGATTATCACATGAAGAATGAAGACTAGTTTTTCTTAGTGTGTGTACATCTAATTTCGATGTAATGAGTTTGTATTTGTTTCTTTCCAAACTTAATTGATCCAAGAAAGCTTTAAAAATGTTTTAAACTGTTTAGAACTTGTTGATAATGTTAACAGAATTTTAATAGGTTGAATTGGTACTTTAATCTGTTAAAATATTCTTAACTAAAGTCTTTAAGGCTGAAGTAAATATTTTAACTTATTGAAATTCTTTAAGTATTTCAAAGGATTTAGTTTTAATAGATTGAAAACTTGAATTAGTTTATTGTTTTCACTTTAAGTGAAATCAACAAATTAAAATGAAGTTTTAATCGGTTGAAATTGACAGTTTCAGTTTTAAGTAAAACTGTTTTTAGGTATAAAAATCAGTTTTCAGAACTTTTGATTTTAGAAAAAAAAGGATAGATTTTGAATCCTTCTAAGCACAAGAAAATAATTACAAACTAAGCTTTTAAATCTTGGAGAAAATTTGTGTGTTCTTCGATCACTTTTGTGTTGGTGGAGATCCTATTCTAAGTTTTTCCAGAACCTGATGCTTCTACAGTAAAACTTAGGTGTATTCTTTCTCATTCTAAATCTTTCTTATACTTTTGTGTGAATTTAAATAGGGTTTCTAATTTCTATTGTGTATTGAATTGTTTGATTGTAGAACACTCTTGTAGGGTTCAAGAGATGTGTTCTTGGTTGTCTTGTATTGTAAAATATTGTTACTTAGTGGAATCTCAACTAGTGTGACTAGGAAACTTGATAGCTCTTAAGGATGGGTGAAACAATATAAAAATTGTTGTATGATTTTCCTTCTATCTCTCTTTTAGGTTTTGCATAGTGATCTTCATTTGATTCTTGAGTTTTTGTGAATTTAACTTGTTGATATTTTTGACAAAATAAATTTAATTGATTGATTGTGTGAGTTTGTTAATCAATTAAAATTTTAATCAGTTAATTGGTCATTTGCTAATATTTTAATCAATTGATCTTTTAAGAATTTCATGTTAATCTAATTTTTTTATAAAATTTGTGAAAGTTCAATTCACCCGCTCTTTAACTTGGCCTATCTTTTTAACACATACTCTTGTGTAAAGAAAGTCTTGAAGTCTCTTCGTCTTGTGGAAATGAAAGATAAGATCTTCTTCCTCACCACCTCAAGTTAGGAATGTCAAAAACTTTATTATACAAATAAAATATTAAACGGTAATCAATTTATTAACTAGGTTAATAAAAAAAATGAACTTAGAAGGTGTTGAACGGATGTTCATATACCTAAATATCCCACCACATGAGATTCTTGTTTGTAACTTCAACCTCATCCCATGATGGAATGACAATATAAACATGGCGTTGAGCTATGAGTCTCAAATGGCTCCTAAACATAACAACATTTGGGCCTGACGCCTTACTAACAAGGATCCACGTCAACCTGTCTCCTCTCCTTTGCAATTTGTTATACAATTACATGAGGCAATCATATGAAAGATTTAGTCCTCTTTATCCACTTCCAGATCTCGAATCTGCCATAATCCTCAAAAATAATAATATCAATAACTTATTTCACCATGGAAGAGCATCAGACTTAGTATGAGACTTCTCAACCAAGATATTAGAGTTATTAGGGATATGTAGATCTCCTTTGTGTAGATCAAGATGATTAGATTCATGAACACTTTCCAAAGGAGGCATATAAAAAAACTCATCATTTTGCATTGTGGTGACTACGGTAATCATCAGGACTCTGGGAAGGACTATCACTACAAGAAATTTTCTTATTACCCGTTGATATTTACATACGGATCTAAATCCATAAGCAATACGTGAGTTACATACGGATGTTACATACGGAATTAGATCCCTATGTGAATTGCTTATGCGTATTGATTATTTTATATCTAACATTAAATAAATTTTGTTTAACTTAAACGTAGAAAGAATTCGTATGTAAAGTTAGTGTGCTGGGATGAGAACATTTTCGAAGGCTGAAATTTGTATGTAACAATAAGTTAATTAGTACGTAAAGGAAGACATCTATTACATACATGTGTTAAAAACATATTATTTTATAAATTATTAATAAAAAAATAAATTTGTAAAGGTTATCTTCAGTGCCATTATTCAGATCCATTATGTTTCTTTCTGGAAACCTAAGTCATTGCCCAAAATCTGAGTTTCCCTAAACTTTTAGCTGAAATAGTGGTGTGCCCATAACTTAAAATCGTGAAGCTAAAATAGCGATCTGCCCTAAGCAAAGGCGATGAAGCTAATCATCGACCTCCTCAACACTAAACCTCAGTGAGAAAGTTGATTTCACTATCCTTGTAGATTTTTATTTCTAAAACTACTATTTTCCTTTTGTTTTAGGGTATTCAAAGTTGTGAGAAATTTTCTTATTACCTGTTGATATTAGAGTTATTAGGGATATATAGATCTCCTATGTGTAGATCAAGATTATTAGATTCATGAACACTATCCAAAGGAGGCATATGAGCGAACTCATCATTCTGCATATCAGAATCAAAACCCATTTTAGCAGCAATAGAAAAAACCAAGGGCTCCTCTGTAGCAACTTCTTGACCAACATTGATATCAGCCTTTTCCTTTTCATGAGTATCAACTTCTTGAGAGAAAGATGGGTTATACTTTTTAGGTATAGCCAAATCTTTAGGATCATTAGAGCTGGGAGCATTTTGTATCTTGGTGGCATAAAATAGTTTTGCAGGAATACCCTCTTTACCTAGAATAACATCAATCTTGATACCATCTTTTTTCCTTCTACAGTTACAAAAATCATGACCAATCATATTGCAAGAGGTGCAAAAGGGTGACAAATTTTTTCATACTCAAGATCAGCAATGAAAGAAAAATTTGATCTCTCAACCAAATCTAGTTAGGCAAATCATATATCATATTAATGTCAATAATAACTCTGGCCAGAAACCCTCTAGATTTCTTTATAGTGCTATCATCAAGGACAAGAGGGTTACTAATCTCTCTTGCTATGGAAAAGATGACTTTCGACTGCCAATATTTAAGGGGGAGCCCATGAATCCTCATCCAAGATTGCACTTTAATGAGTTTCATTGTGGCAAGCACACAAATCTTGGTCCATGCAAAGACCCTTAGAATATCCAAAGCCAAAATCCATGAGCCAACATCAAAAACTCTCCTCATATCTTCAAGAAAAGCAAAATTACAAGAAACTACACTACAAGAAAATTACTTATTACCGATGTAAAATTAAGGACAAATTTATGTTCTTCGGCAATATTTTATTATCGACAGATCCAATTACCAACGGATCTGAAAATTCAAAAAATAATTTGAATGTGAATATTCATTGATAAAATATGTTGATAATTAGACACTAATATTATACATTGGTAATATTCATCGCTAATTGGACCCGAATTAAAATTCATCCATAAATTCTGTTAGTAAATTCTATAATAATAATTATTATTATTATTATAATTAACATTAACATTAACATTAACATTAATATTAATATTTCTAATAATGTTATTATTAATAATTATAATAATAATAATAATAATAATAATAAAAACAATAATAATAATATTATTAGTTCTTGTCGGTTGACTGAGTTGCCAGTTGACTTTAGGTTGAATACCCCCTTTTGTATCTACCTCTTCTGGAACTGAGTCTTTGCCTCCTTGTCGCACCAGAATAAGGCTCCATTGAGACAGAGGATGTCCTACCTGTTAATTACACTCCGACGATCAAGTCAGTTAGAGCTCACCAAAAGTGACCAGTTAAAAAAGTGTATAAAAAACATAACAACCTTTACCTGGAGACTTACTATCGCTTTATTGTCGCACATGCAACATGTCATCATTCTCCCTGGAGATAAGCAAATCTTAACTGAAAATATTCTAAGTATGTTCATCTTTTATCTCTAACAGAGAAACCACCTGTCACGGGCACCAATGATCTTTAGGTGTCATCCGCAGACCCCTTTCTTTAACCAATGCATCTCTTTATTTTAATAGGGTTATAGCAACTAGCCACGTGTAATAAATATGCAACAGACAATATTGTCATACTCACAACAAACATGCAAATTAATAACAACATTATATTCACCGCCCCTAACATATCTATAAGCGGATATATATAAAATTACTCTAACGACCCTACCACGCGCTTTGGACCTATCCTGATAAAGAGTCATCTGCTCAGGTCTCACCCAGACCCAACGACCGAGCTGACCTCCCTTTACCATAAAGAACCAAGCATACAAAAATAATACCAAGAGTCGAGCACTGGTCAGTACACTACTAATAATAATAATATTAATAATTATAATATTAATAATATTTTTAATATTAATATTAATAGTAATAATAATAATAATAATAATAATAAAACTAATAATAATTATAATAATATCAATAATAATTTTATTATTGATAATAATATTAGTTATGGTATGTAGTATGGTATGTAGTCACTGAACCCAGTAACTAGTGAACCTGGATTCAAATTCCCTTTACTTCAAAATTGTAATATTATCTTTAATCTTTAAGAATATTAAATAATATATAATAAATAATATTAGACTTTTGCACTCTTCTAAACCGACAAGATAGACTAGGTATTGTTTAGAGAGTTTTTTCTAAACCGACACGCAAACTCCAAGCCCGTGAAAAAGAAAAAAAAAATAGAACCAAAAATTTAGAGAAAGCCGAAACAAAAATGGTTTTTATTTAGAGATAACCAAAACAGCGGTTAATTCTTTCTCCACCAGATCATTTGTGACTTGAACCTCTTTTTCAAAATTTCAAAGAGTCTTTTGTAACTTTTATTTAAAAAGGAACATGCGGAGAAGCTCATTTGTTATGGTGAAGTCATGGAGGTGGTGGTGGTTTAGTACTGTGTTGACTAAAAAAATCATAAAATAGAAATTAATTTCACAGATAAAAAATAATTAGTTGTTATAGTATTAAATTAGAGATTATTTTAAGGATTAAATAAATTTTTGGTTTATAAATTAGTTTCTATAATTGTTAAATGGTTTCTAAATTGACATCTAATTAGCAATCAAAGTTTTTGTTACTAAATTTAGAATCTAAATAATGGGTAGTTTAAAACTTGGTAGCTAATAAGATACCAATTTAAAAACTATTTAACAATAGTAGAAACTAATTTATAAACCAATTTTTTTTTAGTTTCTAAAATGATCTTTAATTTAGTTACTATTGCAACTAATTATTTTGGTATCTAAAAATTGGTTTCTATTTGATGATTTTCTCGTAGTGGTTGTGGTAGTGGAGGACGAGACATTGTTGTTAGGCGCGATGGAGTTGTGTTTTCAGGTAAACATTTTCGTTTTGGTAACAATGGTATAGGTGGTTTTCGTTTTTGATTTGGTTTTTAGGAAAGTGACATACGGACGTAGATATCAAGAGCTTGAGCGTCACCCAGGAAAGTTCAGCAAAAATTATAAAAACAGAAAAACTCAAAAAACCAAAGAGAAAGAGCACGGGAAGACAGAGGGAGAGAACCCAAGATAGCACAACCAAACAAAAAAAATCATCAAGAAAATCTTGGATCACTTCCTGAGTCTCAATATTCCAAAACCAAAGAATTTCCACTATATTTTATTATTGAGTTTATTAATGATAAGTTTTCTATTTTTCTCATGTTGTATAAATAGGTTGATTTCCGTGTAAATAAAATCATGCATTAATAGGTGACAAAATTTATCTACAAAATCTACTATTTAACCAATGTTCAACACTAGGCTATGTAACAAAATTTAAACCTATCATGGAAATCATCTGCAATCGTAATATTTTAACATCATTTTCGGTCAAATTCACATTACATAAACTCAAACTTGTTGAACAGGTTTAATCTATCACACTATTGACTTTGATATATGAAAGGACCCGACTATGTGCTCCACGGGATTTCTCCTCCACCTAAACATTCTCTCATGTAGCTGATTCTTTGATATTATATGAATCATTTCTTTTATTAATTGTGCTGCTCGTGAAATCTAAAATTCCAAACCGTTATGTCAATGATGATAAGAGAAAAAAAATCCTTAACTAAACTAAATCATTTGAATGTAACAAATTGACTTAAAAAATGGTAACACATTCCACAGTTTTGGGGATTGAAACTTTGAAAAACTATAGCTCCATGACAAGTGACAAATATGAAATAAAGCATACATAGTTAACTAAGTGCAAGAAATAAACATTTTCCTTATCTAGCATTCAGGATTGAAATGGTTACTTCATTGGTTGAAGAAGTTTGGCTTCTAAATTCTGATTGCTCTTCATTCATGATCCTATCTATCAAGAAACCAGGTTCCTTTGGTTCTGGTAATTCATTATCACTACTTAACATAACAACCACAGAGGACATGTTTGGTCGATCATTAGGTTGACGTTGAAGGCATAGAAGACCGATGTGAATGGAACGTACTGCTTCTGATAAGATGCATGCATCCTCCAAACACTTATCAATCAATTTTTCTGGTGTGCCTTCTTTCCACAACTTCCATGTCTACAAAATAAAAAATAAGTTATTATGTATTGCTTTAATATATATGAAAGTGAAGCTGTTATTTTTTTTTTCTTACTTACATGCCCAATAAGATTATGACTATGGTGTGGGTAGGTAACTTCTCTGTTCTTTTTTCCACTAATGATTTCCAGCAATAATATGCCAAAACTAAACACATCAGATTTTGTGGAGAATAATCCATGGATAACATATTCAGGTGCCATGTATCCACTATAAGAAAAACCAAGAGTTAGTTTAAAATTTACATGTAAGAAGATCTGAACATCAGCAATGGTACTTACTATGTTCCTACAATCCTGTTAGTATTTCCTTCAATTTGATCACCTCCACACATTCTTGCTAACCCAAAATCTGAAATTTTAGGATTCAAGTTGTTGTCCAATAAAATATTACTTGCTTTTAAATCTCTATGTATTATTCTTAATCTAGAATCCTGATGAAGATAAAGAAGTCCACGAGCAGTTGCACATAAGATATGAAAGCGCTTAGACCAGTCCAAAACCTCACTTTTAGTTGAATCTGTCAAGGTTACAATGTTAGTGTTAGTCTTCATTTGTGAAGATTTTTTAAAGAAATTTAAGTCTTTCAAGAATTGGATACTGACCAAAAAGAAATGAATCTAAACTTCTGTTGGGCATATATTCATAGAGAAGCATTTTCTCCTCTGCTTCAATGCAGCAACCAAGAACTTTAACCAGATTTCGGTGTTGCAGTTTGGCACACAATATAACTTCATTCTTAAATTCTGTTAATCCTTGTCCTGAACTCCTTGATAGCCTTTTAACAGCAATTTCTTGTCCATCTGCTAATACACCCTAAATTTCACATTTGAAAAAAGTTTGACAAAATGAATAGTTATTTCAGTAGGCATGTTCACCAATAATTCATTTGTAAAAATAAGACACATGATATGGTGCTATTTACCTTGTATACAGGCCCAAACCCACCTTGCCCAAGTTTGTTGTCAGTTGAGAAGTTGTTGGTAGCATTAACTAATGTAGCAAAATCAAACAACGGTAGTTCCATACTATCTTCTTGTCCAACAACTTTATCATTCTTTACTACTGACACGTTTTCTTCTAGATTAATCATATCAGTACACCAGAGTCAGTGTGTTTCTTTTTTTTATTTGAAATATAAATGAACTTTCTGTAATATCATCAAAGTTTTCAGGAGATATTTAATGTCACTTTTGAGACCACACTAAAAACAAAAAGGTATGTATACCATGTAAACGAATTCAAAGTAAAATTCATATCACACCCTAACCATTTTTTGAAATTAATTTTAAGTTTAGTAAAATAATACAATTGAAGAAACTTACCTTCATACTTTCTTTTTCTCCTGTAATAGTATAAGATTGCCAATAGAATGACAAGAACAGTAGGAGCCACGGTGGTACCTATCAGCAACAATGCCTTCTTCTTGTGGGCATCTTTAGGATCTGCAGTTATCCTTGTTTGTCAAATTCAGTCCTTTCATTTTCTTATTTCCTCTTCTGGCATTTCAATGGTGCTTTCTTTCATTTATCTATTAACTTCACTTTCAACATATTTAATGAAATTTCTGACCTAACAATCTACTGCACTGCATTGTCATATATATCAGTATGTTGTTTCTATTAAAACATTGAATGTCGAATTATAAGAGGGATGAATCAAATTCACCAAATGAATGATAAAAAGGTTACAAAATTACGATTTAGCAGATTAAAGAATTAACAATATTAGAAGTTATTAGATGAAGATCAGAGTATTAATTTCACCTGTCCTTGAATCTGCCATTCGAATATACAGATATTGCCCACTTTGTGAAACAACCTTCAAATCAATAAGATCACCGAACCAAATAGAACACCCACTTCCTGCTCCTCTTATATCCAAGTTTGCATAAGCCGTGCACGAACAATTTTCCCAACACTTTACCTTGCATTCATCGAGTGTCATGCTTCTATTAACCCATGAATGTGTCGTATCAGGATACTTCAACCCAACAAATTTTCTAAATCCATCTCTCTTCTCTACCCTGCACCTCCACGGTTCACTTCTCACACACCCTTGTGACAAGTCCGTAGTCTCTGAAGACTTCGGTTGAAACCCTTCTAAACACTGGCACACAGGTGATGAATCAACCATGCAATTCGCATAAGAACCACATGGATTGTAAGTGTCGCAGATATCTCTTGGAGCGGTTTGGAACAACCTCCAAGTTCCGTTGTCGGGGATCCAAATGATCCGTTGGCGGCGGAAAAGGGTTTGGTTCATGACAACTATTGAGATCAGGGACTTGTTGATGGATCTGTATGAGTAGTACACTTCATCGTCGTTGTTGTTGACCAATTCGTAAACGAAAAGAGGGTGAGTGGTTAACCTATTTGAACCAGCAAATGCACCACTGAACCGGACACCATTCCAAGGGCCACTCCTATGGTACTTAGATGTTCCCTTCCAAAGAACCATTTCAGGGTTGCTGTCAAATGTGATGCCCCATGTGAAGTTTCCAGCAGAAGGGTCATCCCAGTTCTTCCACGCAGTAATACTTCGATTGAGACCGGTTTTTTTGTTCCATCCAAGCTTCATTCCTGGTAGCAATGTGTCACAAGGGTAGTCAAAGCTTTGCCACAAGAACTTCTCTTCACTATTGCTGCTGTTGTCATCATCGTTGCGAAGTATTAAGTTTCCGGTGTTTAAGAGTTGCAAAATGGGTGGTCTCAAAGGCTTTGTTGTTGTGTTTGTTGACCAGTGAACTGTGTTGTTGTTGGTGCGAAGGAGGAGGTTTCCGTCGTTGGTTATGGTCAACTTGGTGGAGTTGTCTTTGAGAGGGTGGTCACGGTTTGCAACCCAAACAATGGTTTTTACTGGGATGTTTTTGAACCAGATTCCTAGGTAACGGTTTGTGGAGTTTCTTAAGGAGAAGAAACCCAGTTCGAAAGTTTCATCTTTGGACGATAAGGTGGTGCCATCATGGAGAGATTGGGAGAGGGTAAGCGTATCAGTTGAGAAAGCTTTTGAAAGGAGAAAAAGTAGGGTGCAAATACCAAGTGTGAGAGTGAAAATCGCCATTGCAGAGTGATTGATTCCAGTGATAACTGGATTGAATATATGTGCATTTACTGAGGGAATTGTATGTGTTACTGTGTTTGTTGAACATATCTTGGGCATCAACTATGGCGGATTGACTTTGGGTTCGTGCATGGGCCTATGATATATAAGTACTACTTGTTTTTGGAGGCTTATCATTTATGTTTGGGTATTGATACATTGACATTTTTATTTATTTATTTATTTATATCAAACTAACAATATGTAACACAACATTGATAGGAGACGAACAATATTGATATCACACGAACACGAACATACGTAAAATATTTAAAATTTCATGGATACATATTTATATATTATATAATTATGAATTATATAAATTGACAATAAAGATTTATGTGCACAAGTATGTTTCAGATTATTTTTTTGAGGAAAAAATATTTTTCATAACTGGTTCAAAAGGATTTGTTTCTTATTTTTATAATCATAATAAAATTTTATACAATAAATTTGAATTTTTAAAAAATTAATGTATTTTTCCTTTTTAAAATTGTGTTAGAACCGTAATAGAATTGTCAGAAATCCAATAAATACTTTTTACATTAGACACTTCAAGTGTTATACGAGAGTGTCGGTGCCTGATACGAGTATCCAACCCCAACACCAACACTCCAATTTAAGAGTAGTGTCTATCTTCATAGCTAACAATTTCATAAATTATTATTTTATTATAATATTTTAGAATATTTTATTATGAAAACGAATTGTGAAGTGAATGTATGTAGAAAGGGTAGTGTCATAGAAAAAACTTCCTTTATGTTTCCTTTAAACAAAGTAAAGCAGAAAGCAACAATATAAGAAAAAGGAATAAAATAAGAATGAAAGAAATAGAAAACAAAATGAAGCAAATATATTGCTTGGATGAGTACAATAGGAAGGTAGAAAGTGGTGGATTCTTTTCACTTGTGTTTGGATTAATGAAAAAAACTATAATATGAAAAATATGCTAAATAAAAATATATTTTAATGTAAATTTTATAAAAAATAGATAAATAAAAATACATATTTCTTATATTTTTGTTAAATTCAGTAAAATTTGAGCTAAATAAATTTGGAAAAGCTAGGCAGAATGTGTTTTCTTAGTCTGTAAAATTCTAAATATATTAAATAATTCTCTAAAATATTTGTATTATTTTGTATTCTAAATTTTAAAGGGCATTTTTAAATTTATTATCAATCACGCCAAAAAGAAAGATAATATAAATGAAAAATATAACCAAATTTAATAATTAAAATTAATTTTGATTATATGTTAAGAGATGAATGTTTTTTTACTATTATTACTAATAAAAAATTTGAAAATATATTTAAATTTTAGAGAGACCTATAAAGTACATATAATAACAAATTATTTAGAAAACATATTTATATTTTTAAAAAAATACATGTGCCAAATCTATTTCATAGTAATGAATTTTATTACACTTTACACGCCTAGCTTTTGTCTTGGCCTATTTTTGAACTTCTCGTGGTCAAAAGAGGAGAGGGGTTATTTAGGTTAGTATTTAATATCATAGCCTTGTATCTATCACATTTCATACTCATTCCCTCCCTTTCAAGCAAAGAACTTTGGTTAGTGAGAGACTCATTAATTTTTAGAATATGTTTATTATTAGTTTATGATTGAAAGAAGACATTTATTTATTTTTTAGAAATATTTATAAAAAATTATCTAAATAGATATTTGTTTGGATATATATTTTTATTTTTAAATTTTTAACTATAAAAAAATCATTAAATAAAAAATAATTAAAAAAATAATTATTATATTAACTAAATCCGATATTATTTTAGAAACTAAAAAATTATAATATCTAAATTAGTTTATATTATTAATAAATATTTTCTAAATATCTATTAAGATTTTAACTAATTATTTATCTTTAATAATTAAATGATATTAGTTTAAAATAATTTAATAATAATATAAATTAATTTAAATATTAATAATTTTTTTAAATTTTAAAATAATATCTAATTTAAACAAATTATTATTTTTTAAATTGTTTTTTATTTAATAACTTTTTTTGTAAATTTTGTTTTCACATGAAAAGGTATATATAAGTCAAATTGTAAACATTGTTTAGTATCTATTATTTTAGGTTTTTCTATAAATACTTTTCAATTTCTCAACTTATAAACATCCACTTTTAACGCTTTTATTTCTTATTCCTTTTCATTATAGTTATTTATAATAAATACTTTTTATTATCTTAACTACAAATAATCAAACAATTACTCTACGCAATAAAATAACAACTCTACACATTCCCTTAATTGTGAGTTATTTAATTTATTTGTAAAAATTATAGTGAAAATACTTGTTTTTCTTATAATTCTGTCCCCACTTAATTTCCAGTCATGTTTCAAGTCCTTGAGAGAATAAACTGCGACAAGTCTTTTTGACACATAACTAAGTGAAGAACATATTAGTATTGTCTACAAATATTTTTTAGAATTCATTTTTTTTTTACATTAAGAATTTCAATTTTATGTAATAATATATTAGGATTATGAACTTGAATGGGATATATTTTTCAAAAAAAAAAAAAACTCTATAAAACAAGTTTACAGAGTTTACTTAAATTTATATACAAATTTAATTTTTGATCTAGGACATTTATTTATATGAATATTTTGGAACGCATTTTGATTAATGGGCTAACTATCTCGAATTCGTGTTGTGTTGGGTCAACTGATAAGACTAAAGGCTGTTGTCGTAAAGTCATTAAAGACATGGTTGAACAAAGACAAAATTTTGAGATTTTTTATTTCTATAATTTATTCATTTTAACACAAAACTTTAATTATGCAAATTCATAAAGTAAAATTGAATAATAACACTTGAAGTTCCTGTTGTCGTAAAGTCATTAAAGACATGGTTGAACACAGACAAAATTTTGAGATTTTTATTTCTATAATTTATTTATTTTAACACAAAACTTTAATTATGCAAATTCATAAAGTAAAACTGAAAAATAACACTTGAAGTGATCAAGAATTATATCTAACCTTTGTTAATTTATCATTTTGAGAAATAGAAGAAACTAATTTATTTAATTATACTTGAAAATTTTAAAAATAAAAATATGAATGATTAACACCAATCTTTACATAATTAATTTCTTAATCTTAATTTTAAAAATAGTTTAGATCATTGTTATTAAACCCTTATAATTCTCATAATAAACAATTCAATACAATTAGAAAAGAGGATATTCTATCTACAAAATATGACAATTGATGAGAAAAAAAAACGAAAGATGACGATAGAGTAACTAAACAAATGTTAGTTCTTAGAGGTATATGGTATTGGTTTAAAAATCAATGTAATATAAGTTGATGTTGAAAGTGTAAGGTTTCAATATCATTTTAAGATAACTGTAAAAAGTATAAAATTATGTTGGTTTGTGAATAATTGATGTAGAAATTTATAATATTTTATCTCGGTTATGGATATAATGTAGATGGAATCTAGAGGATAGAGCACATTATTTTAGACATATAACATCATATTCGATATCAATGGAGTCTATAATCTACTTCAGGAATGGGAGGATTAACTATCATAAATAAGTGTTTGTCTAAACAGACATTATTTGTGTGGGCTGAGCCGTTGGACAAAAAACTTTCACAAAAATTATAGAATTGACTAAAGACACGTTAAACCCATCTACAAGTTGAAAATAAATTAGAAAATAATAATAATTATCTTGCGTTCATGTGGAAGAAACAAATTGGGATGCATAATTGATGCAATGATTAAAAAATATTATTTTAGTGTCCATGTAGCAAATGTGAAAACTTTTATAACTCTTATAAAGCAATAAAAAACATTTAATGTGTGTGGCAACTAAGTGAACGCAAATGAATTAATTTATGACCTGGAGTTTTTGTTAACCTAGCCGACACTAATTAAATGTTAGAAAAAAAAGCACGAAAATGAATGACTTGTGAAATAAGTGACTAACCCACACGAATCCTCCTGAAACCTAAATTCTCCCACAACTCGTGTTCTCCAACTTGTGCTCCCTAAATTTCCCTCTCAAAATCCTTAACCTTGCTTCCAAAAGTTCCTCGTTGTTGTTGTGATGTTGGATCTTTGTAAGAGTGAAACTTGGTTGTGTCTCTAACTGCTTGCTTAAGAGATGAATAAAAGTAAAGAAAAAAATTATTTTAAGTGGAAGAATTTAATTTGGCCTTTGTTGTTTGAGAAACGTTGATTTATGTCCTATTTATGTTAGTAGCTATTAATTCAGTACAATGAGTTAGTAGGCTTCCAAGTCTTTGTGTTCGTAATATGTTGTTTTGCAATTAAATGTAAATATATTTATATAAGTAGAAGACAATGTTAAGGAAGAATTTAAAAACTCATTTTTGGAATGTAGGAGTAACATAGTTCAACAGATATATAAATGCATGTTTGTCCTTCTAAAAAGATATAAATGGACATTTTAGTGTTGACAACCAAAGATTTCACTTTAACATATATGCGTATTATTTTAGTACATTAGGTTTAGTTATTGTTCATGTCCTTGTGACACACATGCATGTACCTTAATTTATTAGTGTCATCCATATGGTAGACCTACTCATAGAAATTAAGACAACATAATAGAAATATGTTTTTCCTATCATGTTATGCCCACTTTAATGTTTTCCTTCTTTTCCAATTTATTGCATCAAATTATATTTTTTAGGTGTTAAACAGCCTAAGATGTGCATATGTATAGATTTGTGTATATGTATAGGTCTAACACTGTTACATGTATAGATGGACCTAAAGGTCAGTATTATCATATCCTAAATTTAATAATTGGTTTTCATCTTTCATTTTTTTATGCAATTTTGTGATTTGAATCAGCTAGTGTTTGGTTTGAGGAAAGGCTTCTGGCATGGAGGGGCGTGGAAGGGAAACCTGTGTTGGAATTGCCCTACAGGTGAGTTTTTTTTTAATGAATAACCATTGTACTTAGTGACCCTTGTGAATTTTATATTTTCTTACGACCTGTTAGTTATAGTTGTATGCATTTGTTGTTGTGTGTTGGTTGTAATGTGTTATGAAATTTGCTTTATGGCCTTGTTTTCATTTTTCCATTTAGACTTAGATTATACACCTTTGAATTATATATGCATTTGGTCCTACATTATCAAGAAATCCTATTAAATTTAAAGAAAAACAATTAAAATCAGAATTTTAATTGCATTAGTTCTATATAAGTTTAAGAAATCCTACAAGTTATTATCGAGATTACATGTGTGATCATTTCTAAGTAGACAATGAATGCATGTCAATAATAATTTTGTTTCTCCTAGGTTAGACAGTCTAACCTTTTCCCATGTTTCTCCTAGGTTAGACCCTCTTTAATGATGTCGTTTAACTTGGGTTAGATACTCTAACCTTGTTTAGATGATCTAACATGTGATAGATAGTCTAACCTTGTTTAGATGAACTAACCTGGGATAGATAGTCTAACCTGTGTAGTATATTTATTGGTTGGCTTGGTAGACAGTTTAACCTTGCTTAAATTGTCTAACCTGTGCTGTAGATTTTTTGGTTGACTTCATTAGACGGTCTAACGTATGTTACATAGTTTAACATTGCTTAAACGTTCTAATCTGGGTTAGACAGTCTAACCTGTGTAGTACATTTAGTCGTTAGCTTGCTCAAACGATTTAACCAGAGTTAGACTATCAAATCCAAGTTAGATCGTCTAACTCATGTTAGACTGTCTAAGCAAGCTAAGAACTAGTTATACTGCACATGATAGATTATCTAACCTAGGTTAGACCATTTAACGAAACCAGCCAATAAATGTATTACACAACATCTACTATTAGTTTTTGCTTGTAAAATTATTTGCTAAAATAACTTCTTGTACTAGATTGTGATGAATTAGTATTTCTAATAATGTTTATAGCTTGAAACAGTGTCAGGTATTAACAATAACTAACTAATAAATAAAGATGTAGGTACAAGTTTATAGGATAAACAATGACTCAAATCCTTGAGCTAAAAAATTAGACCATAAAAGGTATCATATAATAAGGCTATAAGGTAGGCCATAAGAATTGTGTCTAATAAATTAGTAGTACATTATATGAATTGGACATAATATATATCCTATAATAAATCTACAAGACAACTTCAAAGAAAAAATATCTAATACTATGATTAATACAATGCTTTATCCCACGGAGACTAAATGTTAGGCCTTTATTAATGAAGTACTCTAGATTATGGTTCAAAGAAAAATGTATTAAATAAACAAATTACATCATATTTAAGGGATCCTAAAACCTAAAATTATGAACTTTATAACAGTGTAGATTAATAAGTAATGATTTTTCCAGTAATTGGATGGGTTCCTCCACACAATTCACAAGTGATTGGTTGATACTGACCTTGAGAAGAATTGATGGGACAACTTGGACATTTGCTTTGTTAATGCTTCAATATGTTGTGTCAAAAAAAAAATTTAAGCTAAAGGTGCATAAGTTGTGTTATGATGGAGGACCATCAAGACACCACAATTTTGGGTTGACAAGATTGAAGAAGATAAAGGTTTGATTGGAGCATTCACTTTTGAAGAGTCTTTTTCCTCTTCTTATCCTTGTAAAATAATTGTACAAAGTAGTGTAGTCTTTTATTTTGGGCCAATTTTCATGGACCATGTATTGGGCCTAGTAAAATATGGTGTAAATAAGAAAAGAGAGTCTAGCTAGGGTTACAATTGGATTTCTTTGGACTCAATGCAACCCTAGACCATCTAAGGTTAAGCAAGTAAGCATCTAGGTCATTTTTGGAGAGCATGTAGTGTGACTTAACAAGCTTGGAGTGACACCTTGTGGCATGGATAACATGAAGAGTCCACCTAAGCATTGGCAAGAATGGCATAAGCATCCACATGAAATCTCTTCAATGGAGAGAATTTTCAACCAATAGAGAAAGGTCACTTGTCAACCTCTAATTTGAGAGGATTTTCTCCAATGAGAGGAAGTCATTTGTCACCATGAGAGTGGAGAGTTTTTAGGGTTTAAATATGAACCTTGGCTACACTTAGCACAATAAATAGAAGTTTTAATCCTCTTGTAATTCAGCTTGGATTAGACTAATGAAATGTTGTCAAAGTTTAGCTTCACTTGCCTCCTAGATCTCTCTTTGTTAACACTTTTGTCAGTGTCTAGCTTAGGCTTTTCAGAAGTTGGCCTCACCTTTTCTAAACCTCTACTTCCACACACCAAAAACACCTTTCCAATTCTGAATTCTTCATCCATTGAACTTCCATTTTTCTCCCATTCAATCCATCCAAAATGTGAAATTACAAAGCAAAGCAAGATGCAAGGTTAGATCGCATCATGTTAAGTTCTAACACTCCCTTTTTCTGACCAACTTGCCTATCATGTTGAACTTGATAATCTGTTGAAGCCAAAACATCACTTACTCTGGTTCCCTACTTTGCATCATTATTCCTCTAGTGGATGCGTCTAGGATCACTTTAGTATCAGGCCTAAGAGAATTAGGAAAGATACTTAGTTGGGCTATGTCTTCAAATCCATGGTTTGGACATCTTTTGAGTAACATTTTGAAGCATTCCCAGTCTTCACAGAAAGGCTCATATGGTCCTTGCCTAAATGATGATATATCTGATTTAGCTTTAATAAAGCAAGAGAGTGGGAAAAACTTGTTTATAAACATTTTTCCACATCATTCCAACTATTTAAGCTTCGGCTTGGATGGGATTTTATCCATTTTTTTTCTTTTCCAATTGATGAGAAATGGAATAAATGTAGAGCTTTTCCAACCGATGAGAAATGGAATAAACGTAGGTGCACTGATTTTATGTCCCTATCTTTAAATCCCATGGTACCAACCAATTCATAGAAAGTGGATAAATGAGTACAAGGGTGTTCATGATCCAATCCTGTGAATTAATGGTTGCTGATTAAATTTAAGAATGTTAGCTTCATCTCCAATGATCTAGTTGCAGTTGGCATTGCTATGCTTGAGAAATATCTTAGTCCTTTTTGCATAGTATAATCTCCTAGTGTTCTTCTCTACGAATTTACAATTCTTCCTCCCTCACTATTTTTATTCCCCATTTGACCAACCATGTTATCAAGTTGAGGAGGTTGAGATTATGAATAGGATGAGTTAAACTTGGATTTTTCTTCTTGATCTTCTTTGTCTTGTTTAAACTTGCTTTGTTTCTTTTCTCAAGAGTTTTTCAATATCTTGCTTGAACAAAAAATCTTCTATAGAGGTTTTGACGCTAGTTAGAATAAATATCAAAAGCTTTCTAAAAGGCGTTACATTAATGAAAAAACAAAATAGTTAGAAAACAAAGAATGTTAGACTGTTCTTAAATGAAACAGTTATGCACATAAATTTATCATATGTACTTCTTCAAAATGAATGATATAATTATTGGTTTATAAGTTACACCTTTGTTTCAATCTACCTCTTATGAACCAAGACTTCTCTACTTATAGAGTTTAATGTCCGATTGCCTCAAATTTGCTCATTCGCTGAGCAAATTGGCTTTCTTCATCTTGAAGAAATCTTTTGGCTTAGAGTCTATTATGAGCTTAGCGAATTCATAAATTTCTTAAATTTGAAGGATTCTTTTAGGCTTCGCTCCAAGCCTGACCTGGTGAATTTAACATTCTTAAGTATGAAGAAATCTTTTGGCTTTGAATTTTCTCCAAGCCAAGCCCCAATGAAGGAATTTTCTTAACCATGAAGAAAAAATTTCGTTGTGCATAAGGTCCAAACCAAACCCCAATGAATTTTAGGTTTTCTTCTTGGAGGACTTTTTTTCGCTTAAAGCCTCCTAGATGCACTCAACAACCTAACTAGCTTCTCTGGAATATATTCGTTTAGCTAATTTCCTCACTTAGAGGATCTTCCTTTCATTACTCTCTACTACCAATTCACTTATCCTTGGATGCATGCACCGAACGAATTGGTCATTCTGCTACTACTTTTGTTTTGTTGCCATTTTTCTTTCCTTTCTTGCAAGTTTCCATCAATTCTTGGATATTCTTACCTCTTACTAGGTCAAGCATGTTTTTTTTAAATGAAAACACTCTTTTCATAATATTTATATAAAAATCATTCATTTTATATGCCTAATTTGATATAGAAAACAAGAACAGTTGATACTTATTAGACAACTTAGCATACAAATTTTTGTGTATCAAAATTCAAAGAATAGTCTGAAGATGTTCATATGCTCCTCAATTGTTTTAGAATAAATGAGAATGTCATCTATAAAAATAACTACAAAATGCTCTAAAACTGGATGAAAAATCATGTTCATATAATCCATTAACACTATAGGAGCATGATACACCAAAAGGCACCACCTGATACTCATAATGACCATACTTAGTTAGGAATGTTGTTTTTTTATGTATTTTTCCTTTGCTCTAATTTGATGATATATTAACCTTAAATATCTATCTTAGAAAACACACATGCTCCTCTCAGTTGATCTATCAAATCATCTATTCGAGGGAGAGGGTAATTCTTAATGGTTAATTTATTTAACTGATGATAATCTACAATTAGTCTAAAACTTCCATCTTTCTTCTTAATTAACAAAATAAAACCTCCCAAGGTGACACATAAGGACAAATAAACTATTTTGCAAGTAACCCTTCTAATTGTTTCTTCAATTCTGGTAGTTCAAAGGGTGACATTCTATATGCTGCTATTGGTCCACTTCTAAGCATCAAATCTATTGAGAATTCAATCTTCTATATTTTTCAAATTGACTACCTCTTTTTATTCCATAGAAGACAACAACAAATATCCTTGAATTTCATTCTTTAAATGCTCACTTATTGAGTTGGTAGATAGTTTTAAAAGATCTTCCGTATTGGAAAATATTATTGATTTCTCTGCATAATTTAAAAGGACTTGATTCGAAAATAACTAGTCCATGCGTAAGATTACATCTAATTGTGACAAAGGTAGACCAATTAAATTTGCAAATAATTTCCTATTTTCAATTAATAGTGGACAATTCAGACAAACTTTTTCTGGTAGTTACAGATTCACTTGTGGGAGTGAAACAACCAAACTAGCATCTAAAAATGAGATTGGTAATTCAAGATGTTTGACACAATTATTAGAAATGAATGAATGAGATGTGCCTAATTCATACAATACATTTAGATTTTTACCTTTACAGAAACACATACCTTAACTTAGATCATGGTTTTGAGTGGTTTCAGCCCTAGTCATGGCGTAGACTCACCCTATTGTCATAGGTCTCGCCTTATGTATAAAAGGATTTGAATGTGAGATTTATGTTCAAAAAATACATGACCAGGTATCCCACACTTGAAACCGATAGGTCCTTTAAGATAATAGTCTTTGGCATAATGATATTTTGTCCACACTTTAGACACCTAATCTATTTTACAGGCCTACTTGAATTTCCTGAAGAAAATTTATTGGTTGGGGATTTCCAATGGGGACGATTGTTGGATTTTCCCTCATTATGTCTTCTTTTGATTGGATGAGGTTCAAAATATCTTGGTTTATTATTTTGACGATTTTCAAAATCCTCCAAAAATCTACACTTGTAAGTAAGCGTACAAAAGTCAGAAATTTCTAATATTCCTATTGCTTTTCATAATTCAGGTCCAAGTCCATTCTCAAACTTTATACACTTCATTCTTTCATTTAAATGATAAAATAAAGTAGAATACTTCCATAACTCCTCAAACATGGAAACATATTCTCCTACTAACATATTCCCTTGTTTTAATTGCATAAATTCTATTTATTTTCCTCTTTTCACATCATTTTCAGGAAATTTTGTTCTAAATACTTCCCAAGTAATGATTATTGCTCCTCCTTCTAGTAATCTCTTGGTACTATCCCACCAATATTCAACCTCTCCTACCAATATAAACACAATATAATTTACCTTTTGGTTATTAGAATAATTCATAACTTAAAATATATTTTACATATCCTTAATCCACAACTTAGTTTTTTTTTCAGGGCTATAACCTCTGGAAGATTGTTGATTTTTGTTTTCTTAAATTCAACTAAAACTTGTGACTAGTAATTCCTTCAAGTCATTGGTTTCTTAATAGTGGAACGAGAATTTCTATGATCACTTGTACTACTTCAGTGAACTCATTTTTTCTTCTAGAATTCGCCTTTTGGGATTATATAAGTTAGTATTCATAAAAAAACTTGATTGACAAATTTCAAAAATCCCATATGAAACGTTGCTTTGATACCGTCTAATTCTAACTTCCTTTTTTCTCTCTCTTTAAAATATTAATATAAATAATTAATTAATATGTTTATATATATATTACAAATTTTACATTGGATTTTTTTTTTCTATTTTACATATTTACTTTTTTGTTTATTAAAGAGAAAGGAGGAGATTATTTATATATAAATCCTTCTTTTCATAATATGACTACATTATTCTATAATGGCGAGGAAACATATCCATCAGAAGATTAATATGAAGTGTTAATAACATATAGAAAGTGACCACAATTGGTCCTTCTAGAATGATCTAAAGTAATTAAGTTGTCCACAACATTCATATTCTAGTTGGTTTCTGGAAAAACTACATTGTGGCCACAGAGAATGGATTGGGATAATTAGGAGCCTCCATCTATGTATGTGATATTTTCACATTTGTATATTTTATTTTCATGCACCAAGAATAAAACAGGAAAGGAAGAAAAAATATCATGTAAAATGATATCATAATAAAAATAATATAAAATTCATATTTTACAATTTTAATAATATAATTTTGTTTTGTATCATAAATATTTGAATTAATTTTGTAGTGAGTAGTCGGGATAAATAGGTTTTATCATGATTGCTAATTAGATATCAATTTTAATTGGTAGTTAAAACCTTGGTAGCTAATTAGATACTAATTTAGAAAACTAGTTTATAAATTTTATTAATAATAGAAACTACTTTAGATACCAATAATTTTTTTAGTCTCTAAAATAGTATCTAATTTAGTCAATATAATAACTAATTATTTTTTGTCTTTAAAATTGGTTTTTTATTTAATGATTTTCTTGTAATGATAGAGATGTTTTCTCATTAAATTTAGAGGTCTTGATTCCAGGGAGAGATTATGACTAAGGTGTAAGAATATTGTTGTAACATAGTGGAAAATATTGGTGTACCTGAAGGGGCGGATAATACTTGTGAAACTTGAAGAGGTGTAAAATACTTTTGATAATGAAAGACTCTTGAGTGGGTTGCTCAAGGGGACTAGAGGTAGCCTTTATCGTTGGGTGAACTAGTATAAATTTTGTGTGCATTTCTCTCTCTGATTATTACTTGTTAGTTGTGGCATTTGCTTTTTTTTTTTTCAGGTTTGTGATTTGAGATCAGTCTCCATTCAAGCCCCCCCTTTCAGAGTCAATTGTAACTTGAGATTGTTTATCCATACGATCGAGAAGATCTTCATGCATTAATGATTTTATATTGACTAGAAATAAGATCAATTTATATAATTTTGTAATAATAAACTAAGTGTAAATTCACTTTCTAATATGACAGTATTTTTAACTTAACGAGATTTGTTATACTTAGCATACCACTAGTTACCAAATATATACCACTAGTTACCAAACTGTTATTGAATTATCCAAAAATATCTAGTCTTATGTACAAAATGTCCATTTCTCATTATGAAGGAGTTGTCTTGAAGATATCACATTCATTACAAATAAAATTAATTTAAAATATATACAAATAAAATTAATTTAAAATATATAAAGTAGAGGAGAAACCATACTTTATAAATTGGATTATAGAATTAGTTAAACTTAAACCTCCTTAACTTAAAAGGTAATTATTATCATAACTAAAATTACATATTTAATCCTATGTTTATGCTTTCGTAGAAGGTAATTGTCTAAATTCATTTTCCTTATGCTAAGTTATATATCCATTGTTTATCTTTTATGTCATCACATCCAGAAACATCCTACACACACGTAACATCCTACACACACGTGGTCCATATAGCAGATGTTCAGTTAGGTCAAATAAAGTCTGCCACACCCATCTTCACATAGTAGTCACATATCTCCAATCCCCATTTCTTTTATCCTTTCCCATAATTCACTAAAACTCTTTTTATTATAACATTCATTTCTAGCCACACATGTTCCTTAAATTTTGTAGCTGAGGAATTTTGACAGATAATGACAACCATGAGTTTTCTTCAGCCTTATTAACAAAAAGGATTTAAATATAACATTGTGAATAATTAAGAAAATAATAAAATCACTGACCTTTTGTCATGTAAATAGGAGAATGCAAAAGCATCAGATCACAACAACAACTTGCATGGAAATTTTTAAATCGTAATTACAGTTAATTAAGTGGTTATTCTTAACACTAGGACTAGGAAAAAAATGAACTGATCTAAATTATAAAAAATTATTTCAAAAAATAATTTACTTGAACTAAATTAATTTTACAGTTTGAAAAAACTTAATATAATTATTTTTATAAACTGAATTATTTTGAACGATTTAAAATTAACTATTATTTATACAATCTACATTATGTACTAATCATTATAATTTTTTTTGAGAAAAACTCATCTTATATACTATACCCTAATGCCAGATACTCACCCTTTATAATTAATTATTCAAATACAAAATAATCATCCCTATCAGAAAGTGGCATTAAATTAAGAGGGAAACTGCGGCTATTTATTGAAAAACAACTAACAATCAGCATTGTAAAAAACCTAATTAAAAAATTATATTATTTAATTAATTACTACCATTCACAGGGAGTTTGTTGTGTTAATCATCAACAAATTTGACTTCATTTACAACATTATCGTATGCAATTTCAGTGTTTTAACTAGTGCATTCATTATATGCTTTCATTTTTATATAGATATAAGATTCTACCCACATGAAGTCACAACATGAAAATTCAAATATTCACAGGGAGTTTGTTGTGTTAATCATCAACAAATTTATACGTTGACTTCATTTGCAATTGCAGTGTTTTAACTAGTGCATTCATTATATGCTTTTATTTTATTATAGATATAATATTCTATAACTATAGAAATTGTTAAAAGAGAATATAACTTTTATTTAAAAATGAGAATACAATATCTCTAAATAGGGTTATAATACACTTCTCAAATTCTATTTTACATTTCTTTCTCATGAAACATATGCTATAAATTATATTTAAAATCATAGTATAAATGACATTCAAAACTAGAATTGAAGGTAATAGTGATTGACCCATTCAAATTTCTAAATAAAATTGATGACGACTTTGAGTTTAATGCTAACAAATTCTCCCCTTAAACTCAAACATTTCATATTCTTCATTCAGATTGCTTTTCTGATTGTCATACTTCCAATTTTATATTTTTCCTTACTCCAACTACCTCCAATATATTTTCCCATTAGTCACCGTATTTTTCTAGATTAGAAGAAACTTCAGTTTTCTTCACTAAACCAATCCATGCAGAATTTTGAATTGAATTACTTTTAATTTCCCAAACAAAATCTTATCCACTTTCACCTTTTGAATTAAAAGGATTTAAGAAAGACTTTGGCTTCAATGAGCTTGGAACATAATGATTAGACCATATATCCTTGGTAGATAATGTCTCAACACCATTCCATCTACGGTCTTCTCCCAAATCAAAACCACTATTTTCAAGTAAATTTGAAAAGTTATAAGGGGCTTTTAATTTTTTTTCATTCACCTTTTATTTTTGTGCCAAAAGCAACAAATGAAGTTCTTCTACTTGATTGACTCTAGTTTCTTTGTTTTTCTCCATATCAACATAATTTTCTTCCAATTTTGTAAACCTCTTTTCCAGGTTATCAAATTTTGTTTCAACACTCTCCAATTGAGATACCACGACACTCCTTTCATTTAGAAGATTATGTTTTTCATTAGTCAATAAATTGCACAATTCTTCCAAGCTACTTGATTTTTTCCTTAAACCTTCAAGCTCAATTTTGTCATCACAAAGGACTTCTCCGACAATGTACTCTTTAAATTGAGTCTGAACATTTGATTCTTCGTCATCTCCACATTTGCAAGAACACGTTCATTGTTGTCCTTCAAGTGCAAAATCCGGTCTTTCATGAAAACCGAATAACCTTTCTCCAACAATTGTTCCATATTGAGAATATTCTTCTTCAAATAAGGTACATAATAAACATTCTCATAGTGCCTTGTTTTCCAACCTTTTGAGAAAAAACATATTTTTCCCCGGCCTTTGATGGGAACCTTTGTTGATACCATACCATGTCACTATCTAGATCCGTATGTAAAAATCCGTATGTAACATTGTTGAATCAAGTGTGTTCAAGCTTTGAAAGAATCCAAATGTAAAATTCGTATGTAATTCTCAATTTAAATACGGATTTGAATCCATATGTAATAATCGGTATGTAACTAACAAATTTCTTGTAGTGTTAGTTGATTGGCTATCGTTTGCACACGAGTGATGTAACTAGATACATTTTTTGAATTATTCATCTTCATGGCCTCAAATTCATCTCGTAGAGTTTGAAGAGACATTTGTTTAACTCGGATTGCACCCTTGAACACCTTTTCCAAGATGTCTCATGCTTCCTTTGAAGTGGATGCACCAACAATCTTCTCAAAAATTGCCTCATCAACAACTCTATACAACATGTACAAAGCTGCCTTATGTTTCGATCGTGTCTCTTTCAACACCTTGTTTTGGGTAGTTTCTTCTGGTTCTTCAAAACCCTGTTGAACAACCTCCCAAAATAATGGGATTCTAGAATGGCCTTCATTTTTCATTCTATTTGCCTTAATTAAAACAATCAGAATTTTCTTTCATTTTTCTCTCACATTTATTTGCTGAAATAATCTTCCTAACCCAAACAAAACATAAATTTTAGTTCTCGAACGGGGTTGGGGCCTAAAGAACGATTGAAACTGCTCATCTGCTTTTTTGGTCGGTCAGTCGGTCGATTTGTACTTACGTTTCTCTCTAAGAAAGCTCTTTCCTCCCCTCTACTCGTTCCACTCCTCGACTTTTATGTAGTCCTGACTCGAATGGTACCTGCATAAGGCACTCCGACGCTGAAGTCAGATTTAATATTCGACACTCGGTATTCTGAATACGGTCTAATGACGTACCTAGTTCTTAAAATTTGTGTTATTTATATTATTTTAATGAAGAGTTTGGATTATATTTAGAAGCATGTGACCTAGTCATTCATTGTTGCTTAATCTTACTAATTTTATTTAAACATAATTAAATTTATGACGTGAATCCACGTAATAATTGGTCCAAGACATATAAATTCAATTTCTTTTCAAACCTATAGATGGAAATACGGTCGTACGACAACTTTCTCTTATACATCTTTTTGTTCATGTACAATTAATAAGCTTTTTATAATAGTATATTATTAATAAAATTTAAATTAGTTAATAATATTTTCTCAACTAATTAAATAGTTAACATCAATTACTTGTATAATTATTGATTGTGAATAAATAGAGGATGTGATTGATGTGATCTTCACTGGCGGCTCGAAACGCCGTTCAGGACCATTTTTTAATTAACATACTTTATTAATGTTCAGGTCAACTGATGCACAGTGAAGATAACAAAAGCTCTACCATTTTCATACAAACTGACAACTTTATCTTATTATAATATTTATTTATATTTATTATTATTATATTATTACTATTATTATTATTTTATTACAGTATTTATTGATAAAAGTATTAGTAGATGTGTGAAAATATATTTTTCCTTTTCCTTTCATATTACTAAAAAGGGTGCCGACATTTATACAGTCCATAAAAATTACTCCAACATTACATCTCATTATATTATTATTTTAATTATATTTATTTTATATTTTAATATATATTACTAAAATACGTGATAAAGTAGGAGTATTTTGTCTTATATAATATCAAAGAAACATTTTTCTATAAAAAAAATTCTGCAATAAAGTACTTATTCCCTCAACTTTCGTGACTTCATGTGCAGCAATTAACACAATGGCCATTCCACTACCATTCATCGTCGTAGCCAGTTTAGTTTTGCTCTCATCAAAAGTTTCCTCTGAAACCAACACCATCACTCAGTTTCAGCCACTTACCTATGGAACCAACTTGGTTTCTGAGGAAGGAACCTTCGAATTAGGTTTCTTCCGCCTAGGTACTTCCTCAAACCTCTACCTAGGAATCTGGTTCAAAAAAATCCCACAGAAAACCATTGTTTGGGTTGCCAACCGCAACAATCCAATCAATAACACCATCATCAACAGCAACAGCAACAACTCAACCGAGTTAACCTTAACCAAAGAAGGAAACCTGGTTCTTCTCAGCAGCAACAACACCGTTCACTGGTCAACAAATGCAACAGCAAAATCTGAATCGGTGAAGCCAGTAGCACGGCTTTTGGAAACAGGGAACTTTGTGGTAAGAGATGAAAAGGACAACAATTCTGAAAACTACTTGTGGCAAAGCTTTGACTATCCTTCGGACACACTTTTACCAGGAATGAAGCTAGGGTGGGAAGTAACAACGGGTCTCAACAGATACCTCACTTCTTGGAACAACTGGGAAGACCCATCTTCTGGTCATTTTTCTTATGGAGTTTCAAGAGGCAACATCCCCGAAATGCAACTTTGGAACGGTTCATCAGTGACCTACAGAAGTGGCCCTTGGAGTGGCTTTCGATTCAGCGCCACACCCGCATTGAAGCGTCGTTCATTGATGAATATCAACTTCGTTGACAACCCCATGGAGAGTTATTACCAAGTTTTCCCGCGAAATAGGTCGATGATTCTGAGAACGGTGGTTAACCAAACCATGAACGCTCTTCAGCGTTTCATTTGGGACGAAGAAACTCAAAACTGGAAGCTTGATTTAGTTATCCCCAGAGACGGTTTTTGCGGCTATAACTACTGTGGCTCATTCGGGTACTGTGTTGTGAAGGACAACTCTTCAGCCTGCGAGTGTTTACGAGGGTTTGAGCCGAAATCGGCTGAAAAGTGGAGTGAAGGGTGCGTGCAAAGAAGTGAAACTAGGTGCAGGGTGAAGAAGAAAGACGGGTTTGTTAAGGTTAGTAACATGAAGATTCCCGACACTAAAACATCGTGGATGAATCGAAGTCTAACGATTGAGGAATGCAAGGCTAAGTGTTGGGAAAACTGTTCTTGCACGGCTTATGCTAATTCGGATATCACTGAAAATGGAAGTGGTTATAGCGGTTGCATCCTCTGGTTCGGTGATCTATTGGATTTGAGATTTCTTCCAGATGCAGGGCAAGATCTATTTGTTAGAATGGATATCTCCAAAATTGGTATGAGATTTTATTTTCTTTTTTTTCTTGGTTAAATAGAAATTACAACATGTTACTATTCATGAGAGAAATCACCTTAATTAGATCTTTTAATATGTTATCAGGTTATTCACATAACAAGTTCAGTAATGCTAGGCTTTGAAGGGATATATTCAAATAATACAGATCTTGTAGTCACTAATAATAGAAAGGAATGATTATATAAATAAAAAAATAACTTTATCTTAGCAGCGTTTTCATGATTTTGTTTGTATGTGTTTTTTATTTTTATGATTTAAAATAAGACTATTAATTCATAATAAACCGTTATAATGAAATATTTTTTAATATATAATTATAATGTCTTGTTGATTATTTTAAAATATTTTATTGTTTGATTTTTGTTTTTAATATGATAATTTCATGAACTTACTCATTCTTTTTCAAGCTCTTCTAGTTCATCGGTCAATTTCTATCTAAGAATGAGTTAACTTATAAATTGGAGTAAAAAAAAAGTAGAGAAAAAAAATACCAGATTGATCGATAAATTAGAGATAAAAAAAATAAAACAATCATCACAATATTTCACTGCTCTCAAAATTGAATAATAAAATACTTAGACCAAAAATTTAAAAAAATATTTTAAATATTTAATAAAAGAATTTATAAAAAATCAATCATTACAATTTATAATATTTTTTACATATTTTATTATCAATTTTATTTTTTATGATTTGGTAGTTGAGTTTCAAATTTTTTAATTATATATTTTTATTATCATTAAAATATTGTAGACATATGTTTGTACTGATACGAAGAATCATTACGTGTCTAATGCAAACACTTTAAAGACTAAAATATAATTTTTTTTAAAGTTAAAAACGTGAAACCCACTTCTAATTTAAATTTTAGCCTATATCATGTGCTTCACATATTTTTTTTTTAATTATTTCAATTATATTGTCTATTTCTTTCATTTGTCAGAAGAAAATAAAGACAGTTCAAAGAAAGTGGTGATTGGGGTCACAAGCATAGTTTCATCGATTGCTGCAGTGCTTCTAATATTCACATTCTTTTACCGGAGAAGAAAAGGCAAAGGTAAACTTTCTTAATCTGATTCCTATTTCATGATTATTATTTTTAAATAATTTGTAAACTATTTTAAACATTCTATATTTTCCTTTCTTATTTCTCTCGTCACTCTTATCTTCAAAAAAACTTTAGGTAAAAATAATTTTTCGTTATACAAAATTTAAAGCGCATGTAATATCATATTGTATAAAACGTTTTACAAATATTTTCGTGATACTTTGCAAAATTTATAGAAAAAACTATTATTTTCAAATGTTTTATAAAGAATTTGAAAGGAATGTTAAAATTTGTAATAATGTAACTTCTTTTGAAGCAGAAGAAAAATACTTTTACAATGTGATGCTGAACACATTTGAAATGAAACAGATACAAAAGCAAAAATAAACGAAAGTGAAGAAGGTGATCTTGAGCTACCTTTGTTTGATTTTGATACAATAGCATGTGCTACTAGTGACTTCTCAGATGACAACATGCTTGGCCAAGGTGGTTTTGGTCCTGTCTACAAAGTATGTATGCAACAACCTTCTTCTTCATCAATAAGTTAATAAGCAAGAACATAGTTTTACTTTTCTATACCCAATTTTACTTATTTATAAATTTTATTGTATTAAGGGAACATTGGATGGAAAGAATATTGCTGTGAAAAGGCTATCTGATACATCTGCCCAAGGACTCAAGGAATTTAAAAATGAAGTTATATTTTGTTCTAAACTTCAACATCGGAATCTTGTCAAAGTTCTCGGATATTGTGTTGAAGAGCAAGAAAAATTACTCATTTATGAATACATGCCTAACAAAAGCTTAAACTTCTTTCTTTTTGGTAAGTGATTTTCTTAAACTTTTGAAACTCTTTTTCATTCCTTTATTTATTGATTAATCAAAGATAACAAAAATATCATTTGACAGATGATTCTCAAAGCAAACTTTTAGATTGGTCTGCACGCTTAAACATTATAAGTGGAATTGCTCGAGGACTTCTTTATCTTCATCAAGATTCTAGGCTAAGGATTATACACAGAGATTTAAAATCAAGTAATATCTTGTTAGATGATGATATGAATCCAAAGATTTCTGATTTTGGATTAGCTAAAGTGGGTAAAGGTGATCAAATTGAAGGGAATACGAGGAGAGTTGTTGGTACATAGTAAGTATCTTTACTTATGAGAAAGTTAAGATATATTTCGCACAAATTATACCTTAAAATAATTTACATGTAATTATTTCTTTCAGTGGTTATATGGCTCCCGAATATGCAATTGGTGGAGTATTCTCTGTCAAATCTGATGTTTATAGCTTTGGTGTTTTATTGTTAGAGGTTTTAAGTGGAAAGAAAAATAAAGGATTTTCCTACTCAATCCACAGCTATAATCTTATTGAACATGTAAGTATCAGAAGTAACTTCAATTTATATGTAATGAATTGGATTTTATTAATTGTTTTGCATTGTTGTAGGCATGGAGGTGTTGGAAAGAGTGCATCCCAATTGAATTCATTGACACTTGTTTAAGGGACTCGTACATTCTATCTGAAGCCTTACGATGTATTCATATCGGTCTTTTATGTGTACAACATCAACCTAATGATAGACCGAATATGACAACTGTAGTTACAATGTTAACAAGTGAAACTACTTTACCACATCCAGAAAAGCCTGTTTTCTTAATGCAAAGGGTTTTAGTTGAGGAAGATGTTGGACAAAATATGTATTGTCCAACCAATGAAGTAACTATTTCTCAGGTGGAACCAAGATAAGAAATTGATTTGATTCTTTTCTCAAACACCAATACATTGATAAAGTGTTGGGTTGTAAACCAAGATTTATTGTATTTGTAACAAATAAAGATGTTGATAAGAAAATTCATTCTTCTTCTGGTTGTTATGTGTATTTATCTTCTATAATAATAGTAATAATTATATATAAAATTTAGGCTCAATCAATATCCATTTTATATATATTATCTTTATTTGGATGGTATGATGCAAAATTCTCAATTTATAATGTTCTTATTTTATTTTGTGGTATAGACAAGCTGTTTTAGGTTATATAACGAGCCTATGGAGAATAGGCACATGCACAACATAGATATTTATGATAATATGAGGGTAAAAAAGTACATATTGTTGAAACAAGTGGTGTTCAAGCTTTGAGGAATCCAAATCCTTTGAAGGATGTTGAAGCCTCTGTTGTGCTTGATGTTACTGTGCTGGTTTAAGCTTTGTTCTGGGGTAGTTTATATGTTGTAATCCACCTTGTGATTAAATCTAAAGCATTAGCATTCTCAATCTTTGTGAAAACAAAATGATTTCAAACTAAGTAAAAACAACCAATTGTTTGTACTTAGGTGTTTTGAGAAAAAGTTTGAAAACTGTTTACGCTCCAGTCATTAAATGCTTTGACCAATATTTTAATGCAATTTAAGAGTTTGTTAAGATTTGATAACAAACTACATCTTTGAATATATTCAGAAAAACAGATTTAAGAATTAAGATTCTTTGACAAAGTTTTTCTAAGAGAGTTTTTCAAAGTACTGAGATTGCTAAGAGTTTGTGATTGATCAAAGTGCTGGAATAGGATTCTGCTTGTATTGATTTCAAATTATCTTCTGTAACAAGTGTAATCCTTGTACTCTGTTGAACAATTTCGTTTCTGTGTTTACTGAGATTGGCTGTGTGTTCTTGAGGTGTTCAAGATCAGCAATCTTAGTGTTGGCCAAGGAGAGT
>Ga0123342_1002244_pt1 | contig 32196 bp, 14 predicted proteins | sample Turbeawhitnodule_FD_89960 | JGI IMG/M metagenome (GOLD analysis project Ga0123342, IMG submission 89960) | Root nodule microbial communities of legume samples collected from Mexico - Turtle bean Mexico white nodule | ecosystem: Host-associated > Plants > Roots > Nodule | place: Mexico: Nepantla... | reverse complement strand
TATGATCAGATTCTAAAATAGATGAAGATTGGGAGAGAAATTAAGAGAGAGGGAGAGAAGAGAATTGGAGAGAGAGAGAGAGAAAAAGAAGAAAATGAAAGGCACTGGTGGTGGGGGGCAAAGTGTTTTTTTTTTTTAAAACACGCTGTTACAAATATTAATACTAATAATATTAATAATATTAATAATAATATTAATAATAATATTAATAATAATATTAATTATAATATTAATAAATATTAATAATATAAATATAATATTAATAATATGAATATAATTTATTTTATTATTATTAATAATAATAATTATATTAATATGTATAAATTATATTAATATGTATAAGTATAATAAAATGTTTTTGATAATATGACCAAAGAACTTGTATAGTCTAGTTGTCAATGTTTTCCCTGATCACTGGAAAGACTTTGATTTGAATCCTGGCTTATTGTTAAATAATAATAAAAGTATATAAAATTATCTTTAATTTAGTTATTATAACAACTAATTTTTTTTTGTCTTTAAAATTGATTTCTATTTCATGATTTTCTTGTAGTATATATATATATATATATGTTGAATTATATTTTATAAATCAATTTGACTATTATGTGATTAAGTTTTGAATGGGTCATCTCCATTGACTTCTAGTCAATTTTTCATTGAAAAAGAATACCTGGTTCCTGTTCTCATCACCAAACACCATTAATTGTTGAAAAAAGAGGGCACACATCAATTCTCAACATAACTCCGATTATGCTATATATAGTTATTATGTATTAAATTTATCCATTTAATCTTTAAATTAAACATTTTCTCAATTTACCTTCCTTTGTTGCTAATTCTTTTGATGAACCTGTTAGTCTGTTCTTAGAGGAAATATTCGTTGAGTTTAAGAGTAGAAATTAATTGAATTATAAAATATTTTTTTTTTTAAAAGGATGAATAAATTTTTGTCAAAAGTTGTAAAACTATAAGTTTTACCAAGATTTGAGATGCATATTTAAGAATGAAAATATGTTTGTGATTGAATAAAACTTTGAAATTTTTATTGTGAACTATAGGAAGTGAATTTGAGTTAATTTTATACAAAATAATTTATAAAATAATATTTGCATTTATGAATAATCCGAATAAGATAAACAAATTTTCGTATATACTTCAAAATGATTATAATAAAAATAAACATTTAATTTAATTTAATTTTATAAATTTATAAGATGTTTACATTAATTTATCAATTATCTAAATAAAAATTAATTTTTTTAAAAAAAATAATTAGTTGGTGTAATTAGTTCCAGCTAAATAAAAATAATGCAAAAGAGTATATATTACTTTTTTGGGCTACAATTCATTTTTCTTTTAATCAAATTTTCGTTCACAAATAATACATATATAGCCTTCTTGTTTTGGCATGGATCATCACAACAACATTAATTATTTTATTTGAAAAGAGGGCACACGTCAATTCTAAACCTAACTCCGATTATGTTATAATTATTATATATTAAAGAGTTAAATATATTTTTATTTATGAAATTTAATATGTAATTAGATTTTATTTTCCAAATTTTACAATAAAATTATTAAATAATACTTAATTCAGAGAAAAAAAATAATTAGTTAAAAATAGAGTAATATAATAAATGACATGTGGTATCTATAGGAAAATACAGTTTTGTAGGTTGTGTTAAAGGTATTAAAGGAGGTAATAAAATGATGGAATTGGAAATATAGAAGTAAATGGAAAATGTTAGAATGATGAGTATTCTTGAAATACTCTCTATTATATTAATTTTTTCGTGCTGATAAAAAAAATATATTAAGTAAGTTATATATTATTTTATAAATTAAAAAATTATTAATATTTAAAATAGTTTCTAAATTGATATCTAATATTAGTTATAAATATTTTAATTACTAACTATTTTATATTCTATATTAGTCTTTATGACTAATTTATTAAGAAACTAATTTATTAAGAAATGAATTCTTAATGTATATCATATTAAAAAATAAACTTTAAATTTAACTCAATTTTATAAATTTATAAGATACAATAACTTTTATATTATAAAATATTCTTATACAGTTGTGAGATTTATTAGATGAAAGACTGTTTAAAATAAAAACAATAGAAGAGAGTTTATATTAATCTATGATTTTTTATCAATTCCACGAATTAAAATTTGATTAAAACAAGAGAATACAAATATTTTCTCTTGTTTAATTTGTCAACTAATTCCACTAATTTCTCAACTCGGGACTCATTCTGCCATAGTCTTTAATGTGACATTGAGGTGGTCTCCGAAAGTCATAAAGTAACAGTACAATCATTGGTCCAGTGGAATCAATTTTCAGAATATAAACAGTTGTAGGTGGCTAACAGGTTAACCACATCCTCAAGAACACATCTTGCATTATCATGAACTCCTTTCTCTCCATTTTCAGATTATTTTTTCTTTCTTCACTATGTCTCATCATGTTCAACTCAGTTACATGTAGTTTGACGGTTCACTGCAATGAGAAGGACACCAACATCCTCCTTAAGTTCAAACAACGACTCACAGATCCTTCAGAGGTGCTTTCTTCATGGTTTCCAAATTCAGATTGTTGTGAATGGAGAGGAGTCACTTGTGATAACATCACAGGTAGGGTTTCAGAGCTCAGTCTTCCTTGTCACACTATTCCCTCTCAAATTACTGCTTTGGGAGAGATAGACGACAAGTCACACTGCTTAACAGGTCACTCTAACTTCTTTTTAATCTTTACTTTTAAATTCAATTTTATACTTTCTTGTCACAGAATTTTGACGATAAAAAATAGTTTTATATCATGATTCAAATTATTCCTTATAAATCTAAAATTTGTAGTTTATATATTTAAATATACATTATTTATTGTTAATTTAAATTATACTATAATTTTTCTATGTACAGTGTGTATAATAATTTATTTTATCAACAGGTGAATTAAATTTGAGTTTGTTGGAACTTGAATATTTGAACTACTTGGATTTGAGCAACAATGACTTCAAGTTTCTCCAATTCAATTCAATGGGTAGTCGTGGAAAGTCCACCAACCTCCATTATCTTGATTTATCTCTTAACTATGATATTGTTGTCCATAATCTCCATTGGATTTCAAATCTTTCATCATTGCAATATCTTAATCTTGGTGGTGTTCATATTCACAAGGAAATTGATTGGCTTCAATCAGTCACTTTGCTCCCTTCACTGTTAGAGTTGCATTTGAGAGATTGTCAACTTGAAACCATGTATCCATTTCTTCAATATGCTAATTTTACATCACTTAAAGTTCTAAATCTTGCTCATAACGATCTTGTATCTGAGTTGCCTAGTTGGTTATTCAATCTGAGTTGTCACATCTCCCATATTAACCTTTTTAACAATCAGATACACGGTGAACTACCTCAAGCATTTCCAAATCTTAGAAGTATTAAGTCCTTGGTGTTTTCTAAAAATTATCTCAAAGGACCCCTTCCAAATTGGTTAGGACAACTTGAACAACTTCAAAGACTTTATCTTTCTTATAACTATTTTTCTGGTCCAATCCCTTCATGTTTGGGAAATTTATCATCCTTGATTGAACTGGTGCTCAACTCAAATCAGTTGAATGGAAATCTTTCAAAAGATCTCGGTCAATTGTTGAACTTGGAGAGCCTTCTATTAGCAGAAAATTCCTTGACTGGAACTGTGTCCGAAAGAAATTTACTTTCCTTTTCAAATTTGAAGGTTTTATCACTTAATTCACCTACCCTGGTCTTTGATTTTGATCCTGAATGGACCCCTCCTTATCAACTTCAAGCGGTTGAGTTTGGCAATGTGAGAGACAAGCTTCCTGAATGGTTATTCACACAGAGTTCTCTAAAAGATCTGGTCATTGTAGACTCAACTGCTTCATTTGAACCTCTTGAAAAGTTTTGGAACTTTTCTAAACAACTTGATAATTTCTATCTAGTAAACAACACAATCAATGGGGACATATCCAATGTGTTGTTAAGCCCAAAATTCGTTTGGTTAGTTTCCAATAATTTAAGAGGTGGCATGCCTCGTTTATCCGCAGAAGTGATTGTTTTATGTTTGTATAATAACTCTTTGTCTGGGCCAATTTCGCCTCTATTGTGCAACAAAATGAGCAACAAAAGTAATTTGATCCACTTTGATATGGGTTATAATCATTTATCTGGAGACCTCACAGATTGTTGGAATGATTGGAAATCCTTGGTTCATGTTGATTTAGGATACAACAACTTAACAGGAAAGATTCCTCACACAATGAGTTCTTTGTCCAACCTTCGATTTTTATACCTAGAAAGCAATAACTTGTTTGGTGAGGTACCTGTCTCACTTAAGAATTGCCAAAATCTTTGGATACTTGATATCGGTCACAATAATTTTTCTGGAGATATACCAAACTGGTTGCCACAAAGTTTGAAAGGTCTTAAATTGAGATCCAATCAGTTCAGTGGAAAAATTCCCACACAACTATGTCAACTTCATTCTCTAATGGTGATGGATTTTGCGAGTAATGGATTGTCAGGAGCAATACCCAATTGCTTGCATAACATCACAGCCATGCTTTCTAGCGATGCTTCAACTCGTAAAGTTGGTTTTGTCATTAATTTACCAAGTTTGAAGACTGAAATTAGTTGTACTATTACCATGCTTATAAAGGGAAATGAGTTAGAATATTTTAATTTGATGAATGTCATCGATCTCTCCAATAACAACTTGTCTGGTAGTGTTCCTTTAGAGATGTATATGCTCACTGGAATACAATCCTTGAACTTGTCTCATAACATGTTGAGTGGCACAATACCAAAAGAGATTGACAACTTGGAACCCTTGGAGTCCTTTGATCTCTCAAGAAATCTTTTCTCAGGAGAAATTCCTCAGACCATGTCTTCCTTGCATTATCTTGAGGTCTTAAATTTGTCTTTCAACAATTTCATGGGAAAAATCCCATCAGGGACACAACTTGGTTCTTCAAACCTCAGCTATATAGGCAATTCTGGCCTCTGTGGACCTCCACTTTCAAAGATATGCCCACAAGATGAAAAATCCCACAATACAAATCCACGGGAAGAAGAAGAAGAAGGTAATGAATCTGAAGTACATTCTTGGTTCTACATGGGCTTGGGAATTGGATTTGCAGTAGGATTCTGGGGAGTTTTGGGCACCATTTTCTTCAACAGGAGATGCAGACATGCTTATTTTAGATTTTTGCACCGCACTTATGACTTTGCCATGCGAAAGATGAACTTCATGTAAGATATGGCAATTATGGTATGTTACAAATCTATTTCTTTTAGAAGTGTTAAAATATAATATTATTTAATAGCATTGTAAATGTTAAAAATTCAAAGTGAATTTATAGCATTAATTATAATGACATGTTTACGATTATTTAAATTTTTATCCGTATTCAAATTGCACATTAGATAGTAATGTCTGAGTAATCTTCGATTAAGGTTGCTTAAATAACTCGTTATATTTACTGCCAGAGGTGTACTCTGCATCTGCATGTCCCTGATTTCCGTGCTTCAACACGTTACTTCATGCAGAAGTTTCTTTGCAGTAGTTGTGTTATTGGAGATATATAAATATAAAAATATATTTAGCTCTTTAATATATAATTACTATTGCATAAGCGGAGTTAGGTTTAGAATTGATGTGTACCCATTTTTTCAAAAAAGAAATTAATGTTGTTGTGATCATCCATACCATAACAAGAAGGCTGGTATTCTTTGTCAATGAAAATTTGACTACAAGTCAATGGAGATGACTCATTCAAGACTTCATCATACTATAGTAATATATATATATATATAAATAAAGAAATAATAAATAAATATAAATAATTTATAGGTGATCCAATCCTTGTAAAAAAAGAAAAATAAGATAAAACTTTACACCTCAACCTAAACCAATATTTCAATAAAAGTTGTCGACTAATCCAAATTTTAAGAAAGCATACATAGGAACCCACCATTGAGAAAAATCCGATTGGGTATGAAGTCATGACCAATTGGGTTGGGCTGACTAGATACCATGTTTAGTGAGTAGACTTAGTCATTGTGTCCCTTTTATAATTTCTATTTGAAGAAATCATTGTGCTTGTAATTGGTGAGCAACAGGAAAGAAATAAAATCTAATAGTTGTTTGTGTGGATGTAGGTTGCAATTGGCGATCGAATCACATTAAATCATGTGTTGTTTATTTTCTGCAGTTGATTCATGATTATGTGCGTTTTTTCCATCACATGAGTATACCAACACATCAACTTCCAAAAGAATATAAAACATAACGAATCGTGATTGCAGTTTCTGGACTAGGAAGGATGTCAGAATTGTTCCAAGCTTAACGAAAAGTGTGATTTCTGTTAGGCAGTTAGACGAATAGAGACATGATGTAAATTTCGAAAATCAGCAGTGGAATGGAAGGTCGTCAAGGGAAATTTTGTCATGGCCCGTAGAAGAAAGAAAGGTCTGTTGTATATGGTCGGATTACAATTACGGAGTGACCGTTCCAGTTCGAAAGATAAACAAAGTCCGATTCACAGAATCTCGTGGGTAGAAGAGATTTGTCTTTACAACAGAGAAACCTAGAGCCATAGTCAGATTCAGGATGAACGAGCATGGAAAGGTTCAGGTAGACCAATTAGAGGTACTTATGGCAGTGGGAGCACGGGTGTCGTGTTTCAGCTGAGGTTCCTAGACGACAGTGGGTTAAGAGAACCACTATTTCAACTGTTGAAACATCTCCAAAAAATTTCTTATTGAGTATGGAGTATGTTTGTTCTTAGGCTATTCCAGGATTCGGTAGTTTGTGTAAGTGGGAGCTGGTAGGAACAGAGAACGGGTCAGTGGTAATTTCAGTCATGGTGAACATGTTGAAACAAAGAGGAGTTTCAACGAAGTCTTCAAGAAGTCTTCAAGATGATTAAGAAGGTTGGTGACAACTATCGGTAGAACAGTGAGTTCCGTGTCGACAGATTACAGAAGTACATGTACACAGCTGAAGCGCAGGTGAACATTATTCTGTGACTTAATCATTGTGTCCCCTTTATAATTTCTATTTATAGATATCATTGTGCTTGTAATTGGTGTGCAACAATAAACAAATAAAAACATAATAGTTGTTGTCCGTGTGGATGTAGGTTGCAGTTGGTGACTGAACCACGTTAAATTCTGTGTTATTTATTTTCTCCGGTTGATTCGTGATTATGTGTATGGTTTCCGTGTGCGTTTTTCCCATCACCCGAGTATACCAACACATCAACTTCCAAAAGAATATAAAACATAAACAAACTAAAAAAAAAATATATTGATATATATATATATATATATATATAATTCAACATACATAAGAATATATGTATTATATCAAACTTATAGACAAGATAAATTATTATTTATCATTCAAATATGCTTTAAAGAAATTATAGTTTCATTTTTTTTAAAATCTTATATTTTTATATTAATTGTAAGAAAAGTAACTGTATAATTTTCTTGTACATTTATGTTATAATTATATATATTATTTCGTTTTTATAATTTAAAGGTTCCTTATTATATTACACGTGGTTTCAACAAAATAGTAGTTTTCTCATGTAAATATAAATTATATCGTATTTTGTTATTCTATTCGTGTTAAATATACATCATACAAGTTTTATATCTTATTCTCATCTTAATATCATTACAAAAAAAATATAAAATACTAAACTAAACATTCTAAATTAATTTATAATATTATTAAATGATTTATAAATTAATATCTAACAATCAAGAATTTTATTATCAATTATTTAAATTCTAAATTAAGAACCAAGATTTTTATCAATATTTTCTAAAAACATTATTTTGCACACAGATTTTTAGTTTTAGGCAATGCTACTGAGCTAAATTATACTTTTAACTTATTTTTTATGTTTAATTTAATCCATTAACTTTTAAAAACAGCACATTTTAGTATTTTAAGTTTTTAAAACGGTTTATTTTTTATTACTTTTTTACACGTAATTAACGAGAATCGTTAATAAAATATGATGATTATCATATGCAGATCATTATATTGTGTAGGTTTTGTCTCATTCATTCTCTTCATTTCATCTTAATCATTCATTCCTCACTTCAATTTGTCTTAAGAAAAAATAACAACTTTCTAAATAACCATACATATAACAATTACAATATATTCTGTTCACATTTTTCATGACGAAAATAACTACAATAAGTAGTTTAGAAACTTAAAAGACTAGAATTAAATTTTAGAAAACATAATAAAAGACTAACTTAAAGGATGAAAAAGTAGAATTTAACGATGCTAAATTTATCACTATATTGGATATTTAATTATACAAATAAATTATTATTATTAAAAATGCATTTTAATGATTCTACGCAATATTCCAAATAGTCTGGGCGAGCTTCTGAGTGTCAGTGAACGGTGCAACCATCTGAACGGCGGCGGCAGCGGCGGCGGCGCACGGATGCGAAGCCTTAAAGCTTCGGAATTCCAACAGCTCATTTTTAACTCACCAAAACCAAATGCCTCTTATTTCGTCCTAATCGAGAATCAAACGACACAGTTTAATGGATCCCCCTCCCCAATTTTCCTCCACCCTGAACCCTAACCCTAACAGTCCCAACGTTTTCTTGGACCCAACCTCCGATTCCATCCCAAACCTCATCCAGAACCCGAACTCGAATCCGAACCCGAACCCCACAACCTTGAGCCACTATCTCTCTTTCTCCGTCCCTAAGAAGCGCCGTCGCGGCCGCTCTCAGCGTAATCCGGCGTCGTTTCGCCTTCCTCTCAACCTGCCTACTGACACTCCCTCTTCCTCCCGAACCCCCGCCTCCGACGAAATCATCGTAATCAACAAAGAACCCAAAACTGAAGCCCTAATCGCACTCACCGCCGGTTTTCCGGCGGACTCCCTCACGGAGGAGGAGATCGACGCCGCCGTGCTCCCGGTCATCGGCGGCATCGAGCAGGTCAATTACACTCTCATTCGGAACCACATCATTGCAAAATGGCGCGAAAACGTGTCCAATTGGGTGAGTAAGAAAACTTTCCTGGATTACATTCCGCAACATTACCACGCGCTTTTGGATTCAGCATATAATTACCTTCTCTCGCATGGTTACATCAATTTCGGAGTGGCCTCTCCCATCAAGGAGAGGATTCCGGCGGAGGCGAGCAAGCCTTCGGTGATTATCGTCGGCGCCGGGCTCGCCGGGTTGGCTGCGGCACGGCAGCTTATGCGGTTTGGGTTCAAGGTCACGGTGTTGGAAGGTCGGAAGCGCGCCGGTGGTCGTGTTTATACGAAGAAGATGGAGGGAGGGAATAGGGTGTGTGCTGCTGCGGATTTGGGTGGTAGTGTGTTGACGGGCACGTTGGGGAATCCCCTTGGGATTGTGGGGAGGCAATTGGGTGAGTTGCTTCATAAGGTGAGGGATAAGTGTCCTCTTTATTGCATGGATGGGAGGCCGGTTGATCCGGATACGGATGTGAAGGTGGAGTCTGCGTTTAATCGCATGCTCGACAAGGCGAGTAGGTTGAGGCAGTTGATGGGGGAGGTCTCGGTGGATGTGTCCCTTGGGGCGGCACTGGAGACGTTTCAGCAAGTCTTTAAGGACTCGGTGAGTGATGAGGAGTTGAGTTTGTTCAATTGGCATCTTGCAAATTTGGAGTATGCGAATGCGGGGTTGTTGTCCAATCTTTCCCTTGCATTTTGGGACCAGGATGATCCGTATGATATGGGGGGAGATCATTGTTTTTTGCCTGGAGGAAATGGGAAGCTGGTTCAGGCTTTGGCAGAGAATGTGCCAATTTTGTATGAGAAAACTGTGCATACGATTAGGTATAGTGGTGATGGAGTGCAGGTGATTGCAGGGAGTCAGGTGTTTGAGGGTGATATGGCATTGTGCACTGTTCCATTAGGTGTATTGAAGAAAGGATCTATCAAGTTTATACCAGAGTTGCCTCAGAGGAAGCTTGATGGAATAAAAAGATTGGGGTTTGGTCTGCTGAATAAGGTTGCCATGCTTTTTCCTCATGTGTTTTGGGAGATGGATCTTGACACATTTGGACATCTTTCTGATGATCCAAGTCGTCGTGGGGAATTTTTCTTGTTTTACAGTTATGCAACCGTTGCTGGTGGTCCCCTGTTGATTGCTTTAGTAGCAGGGGAAGCTGCACATAAGTTTGAGAGCATGCACCCCACAGATGCAGTCACACGGGTTCTTCAAATTCTCAAGGGTACACTTTACATGAAAGTTACTACGTACATCATACTTTGGCTAATACAATTTACAAGATAAGAATATCCCTACAAAATAAGCATAGAAAAGTAAATTCGAGGACAAGAAATTACATATCCATTATCATGTAGTTTGTATGATTTCCTCAGTTTCCTAACATTTGTCTTGTGGTATGAGTTTTATTTAGAATATATGTAAATTAAGTTGTATCTTTTTCTCATTATAATTCAGCTGAAATACTCAATTTTCATTGGACAAGTTTAAATTTTTAGTCAAATCGTATTAGTCCTTAATTATTAACATTGATTACTTTTATTTTAGTAAGTATTTATGAAGAAACATGCTCTATCTGTCTGCAGGTATTTATGAACCAAAAGGAATCAATGTTCCTGAACCTATCCAAACTGTCTGTACTAGATGGGGTAGTGATCCCTTCTGCTTTGGTTCTTACTCCAATGTCGCCGTTGGAGCTTCTGGTGATGATTATGACATTTTGGCAGAAAGTGTGGGAGATGGCAGGCTTTTCTTTGCTGGGGAAGCAACCACTAGGCGCTATCCTGCTACTATGCATGGGGCTTTCGTAACTGGTCTAAGAGAAGCTGCAAATATGGCCCACCATGCTAATATTCGAACACTGAAGATGAAAGTTGACAAGGCCCCTTCAAATGCTCATTCTTGTGCTTCCCTTCTTGCAGATTTATTTAGAGAACCTGATATAGAATTTGGGAGCTTTTCTATCATTTTTGCTCAGAAGAATACAGACCCCAAGTCACCAGCAATCTTGAGGGTAACATTTGGTGAGGTTAGAAAGAAATGTAATGAAGTTGCAAAACAAGACCAGCAACACTCAAACAAATTACTTTTTCAGCAGCTTCAGTCACATTTTAATCAACAGCAGCAGCTTCATGTTTACACATTATTGACGAGACAACAGGTTCTTGACCTAAGAGAGGTAAGAGGTGGTGATGAAATGAGATTGAATTACCTCTGTGAAAAGCTAGGAGTGAAACTAGTTGGAAGAAAAGGATTGGGGATGAATGCTGATACTGTCATTGATTTCATTAAAAGTGAGAGGGGCAATCGTAAGCCCGTTTCAACCTCTTTGGCTCTTAAACCAGGTGAGTGATATACATTATGAAATGCTGTTTTTATCGGTTCTATATAAATATCTTTCGAAAACAGGAAGTAAAGTGAAAGTAATATAATATTTATGTAGTTATTTGTGAAATCATTTAAAGAAAAAATGGAAAATATTTTCAGGAACCAATCAAGCTGTTGCCTTTTCTTTGCTTCTCATTTTTTCTATTCTTTCTCCTCTCTCCATGATCAATTTAAACAATATTTTTCTTGATTTATAAGCAGGGGTGTCATCAAAGCTGAAGGCAGGCATTACGAAGCGCAAATTAATCAGGTTTAAACTCTATTTCTCTATTATATATATGTGTGTGTGTGTCGTGTGTGTGTGTATGAATGTATATAATCTCAAATATCATTATTCTATTTGGTGTGAAATTTTAACTTTATTCTATTTGTCAACTTAGACGTGCAAAAGTGGTGAGGAAAAGCAATGGATCCGTAGATATGGGGAGTGCCACAAAAATATCAGAAGAGGTTAAGATGACAGATCTAGTGCGTCCTGATGTAACTGTTTCAGGTAATTATTGTATGCTGAAATTCACATTCTTTAATTTGTTTTAAGTTGGTCCCTCTTTTATAACTAAGTTCCAATAGCTGCCTTCATGGGGAAATACTATTTACATTTTTTTCAAAAAAAGATAAATTAATATGTTCCTGATGTTTAGAACTTGGACTTTCAGTTTGACATCTCCCTTCACACCCATTGATTCCAACTTCAGCAACCACCATCTTTAGTTAAACCTATTTGTTCCTTTATCTTTGCTTTATTATTTTCATCTCTTAATAATTCTGTATTTTTTTTTCATCTGCTCTTTTTCCTTCACAATCTCTTCTATAATATTTTTAGATTTTGTCACCACAATTTTTCCGTTTTACTGTTTTTTTATCCAGTTTTTCAACTTCTTTTTTCCTCTCTTTTTGTGTTTTTACTTGATAGGCCTTCATTTATTCTCACTTATAGGATATATTTAGTTGTGGCTTTTTATTTATCGTGCTACTGTTTTAGGAGAATCTATGCTTATGCTTGTGTTACAAGACTTTGATGAGAATCTATTTCATTAATATTTTTCTAGAAGTTAATTGAAATTTATTGATAGTGTAAATGTTTTTCTGTCTTGAACTGTCATCGAATCATAGATTGTTAAGTAAATGAAAATTATGGAGTTTTGTGATAATTACTTTAAGTCATATCTAAAGTGACTTCTAATAATAGTGTGTTTGAGTATCAGATGTAATCACCTTGAATGTGAATCCATGAATTGTTATCTTTAACATATATTTTATTGGAATATGTGCAACAGATTTTAAATTGCAACCCAAATGCACTCTAATTTTGTGGAGTAAATTTCTTACACCAACAATGCATTAAAATCAAACTTTATTTGTGATTTTGTTATGTTGATACTTGTTATTTGTTTTTATATTTCACTGTTTAACTGATTTTTTGGTACCTTTATGTGTATTATGATTCATCTTCCGGGCTTATGCTATTTGCCCACAATGTCGTCTGCCATTTTATATGGTAGAGTTTTGGCTTTTTCGCCACGGACAGGCATACGCAAATGATAACTATGGCATTCATTAATAATATTTGTATTTGCGGAATTTTCAGTATGAATTACTAACTGCCTAAATATTCCTAGGGAGCAATCAAAGTGACTTGAGCAATCCGTAGATGGATGGTCGTCTTTCACCCAGGAGGTGAGACAGCTGAGAACTATGAATTCTGTTAGTTTTTAATATTTCTTTTATCGTATGCAATTATAAATAAGCTATCAGTCAAGCATACTTCTATCCTGTTCAATTCAATGAGAATTTCAAATATATCATTTTATTTATCTAATAGATTCACTTTTTCATATTAAATTGCAGAAAGACCAAGAGGCCCCTTCAACTTGTTCTTCCTCAATGCTCTTTTTGGATTATCAGGTGTCTTTCCTATATTCTTGGTCTCTGGTTTACCAATTTTTAATGAATTATAATTTGTAAAAATGAGGGCGAGTCTTGCACATAGGTAAGGTTGCTTATAACCTTCAAGTCTCAGGTTCGAATGCTGGAAAAGATGTCTCGATTTGTGGGGCCAAGTCTTTGTAAATTCTTCCCATACTTCACTAGGTGGGAACCTCATTCACGGGGCTAATTTTGTATTGATTTGAAAGCAGTAGGAAATATATTATGCAAATGAATAGATTATTTCTTGCAACTAAATCCAAGATCCTGATGACAATGTTGGAGAACGTCAGCTGCAGGATACGGAGGTATCATTCTTGTGGTTAGCTGTCTTTGGTACCAGCTGTGTACCAAAGTTTTTTACATCAACCTTGTGGTAGCTGTCTTTGGTGATGGTATTCGATTTGAGGTGTTTTGGCTGGTTCATCCGCACATAATTTGTAAATACCTCAAGTGCTGATGGCTCTAGGGTGCAGCAACCTGGCATGTATATGTATTATATCTCTTTCAAGACCTTACCTTGATCTTTTACCTGATATTACCTGAAATAGTTGGATTTGCTTGCCAACCAGGGATGGATTTGTGAATGCAGTGCAGCGTTGTGATTGGTCTCTCTTCAGGTTCCCTTTAAATTTAGTAGGTCCCCCACCCTAATTTTTAAGGATAATGTGCACAATTGGTGCCACTTGGGTGTCTTCATGTAGCCTCTAATTGTTTGGTGAGAAATTAGTGGGAGAGGAGATAAAATAGCCAAGGTTGTTTGCAGTGGAAGAAGTGGGGAACCGTTCTTGAATTAATGTTGACATTTAAATTGTAACAACCTTTTTTTTACTGTGTTGTCTTCATTTTTTATAAGTAAATAATAGTATTATGGTAGATGGTACATGCTTGCTTGCCCTTTTACATCATTCAATGTATAATAATTTTAAGACCAAGATATCTCTACACCAGTATCCGTACATCTTATGATGTTTAAGTTGAGGCTTCTTCTTTCATTTATTCTGAAACGGGCTTATCGAGAATATAAAATATTTTGAAATTAATACATTCGATGGAGGAAGAAGTCTTAACTCTTAACTTTATAGGATCATCAAATTTCTTACTTAATTGAAGTATTGATTCATTTAAATGTGCGCAAAAGCTGAGAGAAATTTAAACAAATGGACCTAGGATTCCAGTTAACCAGATTTTTACTACATAATATTTTGAAATTACTTTTTACACCTCCATATTTTCTTCCTACACTCCCAACAGTTTTTAAATACCCATTTTACCTTTTATAATATATATGTCAGCCATTTTATGTTCGTTTTAGCTGTGAATTCAAATAAAGAGAAGCACTTTGTTATCATGAAAACGTCAGCTGTGACCATAGTAGGAGCATGCAATTACTTTTTGCATCCAATGGTTTCTTTATGAGGATGTTGGAAAGACCTAAATTGATCATGTTTTTTGGAATATATAACTTAAAAATATCTTTTAGATTGCGTAATTTAGAAATATATTTTAGATTAACAGAACGAGAAGTTAAATTTTGGAAGACATATTTTAGATTAACAGAACCAGAAGTTAAAATTTCTGGTTGACAGATACTACTAGTCGGATTCAGATTGTGTAATTGAAAATTTATTATATTTTTTTGGATTACACAGTAAGAAAATATATTATTGACTGTATAATTCAAAATATCGTTCTCTCTAGTTCAGAATATATTTTCCATTCAGAAATGTAAATTATAGATTACACAATTTGCAATATGTTTTCAAATTATTCAGTCCGAAATACAATTTGAGTTTTTATTTGCACAATCCTAATGGATTTTGAATTCCAGTCAATGAATAATTTGGACTTTTCATAAAAGAAATACCTCAATCTTACATTGCAAGAAATCCAAGAATTTCTAGGGGCACTGCATGAGCAAACACGATATTTGGTAGTGAAAAAAATCAATTTTGGATTGTTAACCTTGATTGTATTTCCATATTGACTAAAAAAGTTAATTCCATACATCCATTTCTGATTGTACTGAACATATGAAATTAATGTTTTACTAGTCAATTATTCAGTTCAGAATGCAATACGTAATATTTTAATTTATGGATTGTACAATTGAAATTTATTTATCATTCAATCTAGATTCTTCCCTCTAAAACGACACAAAAAAATATTGACATTTCTCAGCATGAATGAACGTGTATGGAAAAGTGGGAAGCAATTGTCTAATATTTCATATACAGATTCTAAGTATGTGGGAAGGGCATACCAGTTGAACCACGTTATCGGTACATAAAAGATTAATCCTATAGAATTTTCCCAATTATCCAAAGATTTTCATCTCTTTCTCATCACATGGTAGAGAATGCTCCCCATTGTTATTTGTTCCTTCAAGCCACTCCTCCAGCTTAGCTTCTTTACTTGCTTTGAAGTCATCATATTTTTCTGATAATGAAAATAACTTCTCCCCAATATCACTTGGTTCAGGTTGAGATTCATCTTCAACCTGGCTTGATGAGGGCTGCTTGTCAGCTTGTGAAGATGCATTAGTGCTTGCAGATGCATCTGGTAATGACACGCTACGGTGCAGCTGTGGCTTCTCGGTGCAGCTGGGACTGTTTGTGTTCTGTTTTGAAAAGTTAAAAACATTTGAAAAATAGTTACTCCTCATTTCACTTCCCTCCTGGGCGTAACCTGCAGAGTTTGGTCTCGGAGTCTGAAAATTTGATGTCGACCGATGGGTTGGCCATCGGTTTGGCTGCTTTGATGTCATCGTTAAAAGGGATTTTTTAATGTCTCCAATCATCTCGCCAGCTATGGGGAATCCACAGTCTTTCATTGATCTCACCATTGTGACTGAGTCCTCCAAATCTTCTGTGTCCAGAGTTGTTTCACGACTCTTGTCGATAACGTTCTTCTTCAGTTTTATGACATTGGGCACTGCATTTTGTGTGTGCTGTTGAATAAAGAAAAGACCAGCAGACGGTTCATTAGCCACGTATTTAATCATCTCTGCCAAGCAGTTGCTTATCTCCACAAAACCATCAACAGTGGAGAATCCATGCATCTTCCCAAAGACAAAATATTGTTCATCACTGACATTGTCCAGGAAAGAAACAAATCAGAACAATTGTATCAGGGTAAATAATGCATGTTAATAAAATATTGTGTTGTAGTGCCACAACCATAATTGTTGTTATTGTGCAGGACATTATGACAGAAAAACAAAATAGTCTCTTTTATTTGATAAATATTGTCCCACGATAAAGCACAATTGGCTTTCTTTGGAAGTAAAGTTGTAGTATACTGGACAAGATGCTGGAAAACAGATGCTCATCCGTCACAATCTGTTTAATCTTAGGTATCCTGTTGAACAAGCTCAAAGTTTACTCGAGTCTTTTCTTCATCGTGCTCTGAAAATTGATGTGACTATCTGCACTTTTATATTTTACTCATAACTCTGATGCCAAAACCATATTCAAGGTTACCTTTGATGCCACTTATGAGCACCTTCGATATGCCATTCTTCATGCAGTAATTTAAAAATTAGCAGGGTGAATATGAAATTTTACTCTTACGAAAAAAATAAGGACAAATAAATAAGATGCAGGGGAAGCATTTCCTTTGTTTTAATCATAACAACGTAAGAAAATAAAATATTACAGATAAAAAGTATCGAATTGTATACAAGATAGTAAGTGCAACCTTTAGAACTATCATTATTATTAACTGTTTTAAAATTTGTAAATTGTTCAAAGATATCAATAACTGTCGCTAAACCTCCTCAATATCACATTCACTAAAGTTTCAGAGAAATAATTAAGGAACAGTATATATACCTTACTGAAGCAATTGGATCCGGAGCAAGATGCAAAGCCACTGACTACATGAATGCAATTTCAGTGCTTGCACGGTAGTTTTAAAGATGATTCTCCATACAGGAGCTAAGATGCATCAGAGAACTCTCCATTTTGGATCATTCTATCAAAACTACTGAAACATCATCTATTAGTCTTACAGAGGAGAATGATGATGACAAAAAAGGGCTATTTTCCTCAACAAGTGAGACATCAAATCTTTGTTATAGAGTTCAAATATGCTTCTGGAATAACTGATTTCAGTCTCACAAGAAAAGAATTAACACAATCCCTAGCTGGAAAAACCAGAGGTGATGAAGTGGCAATAAGAACAAAATTTTCACCATTCCCTACATCTATCTTATACAGCTCGTGAAAAACTTCCTGAAAATGACTCACCAAGTTGTCATAAAAGTACCTGCTGGGAGGAATGACATTGATTACAAGAATTCCAAACTCACTAAGAACCAATTTAGCAGCAAGAAGAACATCCTTTCTAACAAATTCTATAGGCGGAGAACTTACACCGTTCATCATATCACTTGAATCTAAATCAACCATAACAACGTCAAATTTAACGTTTACCTTATCTTCCACCAAGTGACCACTAAAACCATTAACCTCACAATCATCCTGCAATTTTCCCTGACAAACAAGCTTCTTCAAAGATTCAAAGGCATCCCCAACAACTACATGAATAAACTTACTTTCTTCCAATCCAAAATACTCATGTGCCACCCTCAAAACCTCCCTATCACTATCCACAGCCATGACCTCAAAACCCAATTGAGTTCTCAAAAAAGATGCCAAAGCCCCACCTCCAACTCCAAGGCACAAAGCCTTCGGTTTAAACCCATTCTGAATCCGCCCAGCTACATATTCACTACTCAACACAAGACTGGCCACCATGGGCCCCAAGTAAGGGTGCACCAAAACCTTAAGATCAGGCACAAACCCCACATTACCACCAATGCAAACACCATCCAAACCACCACCTTCTTTGACAGGAACAATACAAATTTCAGTCTGAATTAAATTAGGCATCCTCTTGAACCTCAACCTCCTCCTAAACTCCCTGCCATGATGCAAAACCTCCCCCCCATTTTCAATTTCAACATCCTCAACCAACATTTCACCAACATGCATCCCAACACATTGATGAACCACCATACTAGAAACCAAGTTATCCACATAACTTAAAACGGGCACCTCAGGAATGCCCCTTTTGAACAAAGATTTGGGAGAAAGGGCCAAAAGAAGAGGCTTTGACCAAACCTCAAAACCCTGTTGGTGCAACGAACACTGCAAGGGACGCTGATAAACATGTCGGGGAAAAAGTAAAGTACCTTGCTTGAAGTTGTTTCCAATGAGAATCAAACGTGATATTTCAGGGGAACTTAAGAGGAGTTGAAGATGACCCAATTCAGTGGAGAAGATCCAATCGATTTCTCGACCTTCAGGGACCAACATGGCACCAACTCGAGGCAATTCATTAGGTTGGAGTGGTGAGTCGAGCACGGCAACTCGAAGGAGTGAATTCGAACATGATGGATGGGGTATTGTGAAGGAAATGAACCGAGAAGGGGTTAAGGTTTCAAAGGTTGATGCATCGAGGGCCATCAAAGGCCTTTTGACCCAACTTCACTGTAACGATTTATTTGTGATTGTTTGTTATTGTTAATGTTGTAGCAAATTGCGATTTTTTATTTCTTCGAGTCTGCAAAACAATCACACCTATAAATAAATGTTAGAATTATTGTTTGGGGGGCACAAGTAGAGAATTTATTATGACACAGTTAAGAGCATCAAGCAAATATGATTAATGTAAATAATGTAGGGATTGAGACATTAACGAAAAGATAAAACTTCTATACACTACTATAGGTCGTTGATTGTTGGTATTGCATGATAAAGAATTTCAAATGTCAAGGCATATTTTCAAGGTAAAATACTCAAATTTTGATTTGAAAACAACACCAAAGCTTTATCCTTAAAAATTTGGATGAAATAAGAAGGGAGCATCTTTTCAGATTTGTTGGACCATAGACTAGAAAAGTAATCACAAAGGAGCAATGTTATTCTTACATCCATTTTTCTTTAGTTCACTGCCCAAATTCCTTTTAGAAAGTAATAAAAATAGTTGATGGAAACATGTTTCATTTTGCATCTCATATATATCTTATTAAATAGTGGGTGTGATTACATAATACACAACAAAGAAATATTTTCATCAAAATAATTTTTGTCGTTCTTTTCCTGTATGTTTGAGAATGAACATAAATAATTTGGTGTGAGAATAAAACTTCCCTTACAAATTGAAAATTAAGGTTTAGGGACTGAAATGCCATGGCCCAATTTATAATCAGCATCTATGCTAAAGAGGAGTTTTACATGCATGTAAAAAAGTTGAGTTGTCAATTGAGAGAACATCACAAACAAATAGGGATGGTCATGGGTTGGGGTTGATCTAATGACTTGAACAATTAAATTTAACTTGAAAAAGAAAATTTTGAATTGCATTGAACTACCAATTTAGTTTAGATTTTAAAATTGTATGCTCAATGACTGACTTGAAGATCCGGTATCAGCATATTAAGCCCAAAATATCAAATCCAAACTTATACATGTCAACACAATGACAACCAATATGAACTAAATTAAGAGAAAATTCCAGTTTTTTTCATTTATTTTATTTTAAATTAATAAACTCGATAATCTAATTTCCTATGATTTGATTGGTTTGGTTTGGTTTTTCAACAAAAAATAATGAAGGCCAAGAAACCGATTGGATCTTCTTTTCCTCTGAAATATCATGTTTGATTCTCATAGGAACCAACCTCAATGAAGGTTACTTTAATTCTTCCTCACATGTTTGTCAGTATTCATTCGAATGTCCATTGAATAATAGGACATCACCTCCAACTGCACACTCATTCACCCCAAACCCTCAAAGCATCAAACGTTAATGTCACGTTTAGTAAAGAGGGGAGAAACACATGGATGGAAATAAAAATGATGGGTGAAAAAACGGTGAGAAAAAAATGGAAGTTAAAGATGTTTGGTTGAAGAGAAATAGAGAAGAGATGAGGAGACAAAGAAAAGATTAGAAATAAATGAAAAATAAAGTAGAAAAGTACTAGTAGGAGCCACTAACATTTTAATTATCTCTCATTATTTCTTTTAGATTGAACAAACTAAATTAAATTTGGCTTCCGTTGTCTCGTGGCAAAAGCCAGATGGGTCAAGTCATAATCGAATTGTGACACTTAGATTGTTACGCTCTTAAGTAAAATGAGTTGTGCTTTGACTATTGGCAATAACTTTTGGGCTAATGGGTTGATCCAACAACTAGTATCAAATCAAGGTCACATACGATTCCCAATTGGACAATTGTTGAGAGGAAGATTGTTATAATTTACAACAATTACCCATGAGGTAGGCCAAGTCACAATCAAAGAGTTCGAATTTAGTGGGATGATAGTTGAGGGGGAGATTATTGCATGATGCATTAATTGTCCCTTGACGTACGCCAAGTGAACCATGTCAAAATCGAATTGTGGTGTTTGGGTTGCTATGCTTTTAAGTAGAAAGAGTTGCAACCTAATTATTGGCTTTAGCTTTTAGTCTAGTGGTAAGTGTTCCATCTAACACTCTATATTTCCACTCTCATCCCTCCAACCTAACATGAACCATACCTTATCCAAGCCACCCACATGAATTTCCACCTTTCCATGCTCTTACCCATGATACAGATCAGAGAGAGGTACAAACAAAAAATAAAGAAAACTACAACAACAATAGGAATAGAAACAGATTGAAAACCCCAAGTCATCGTGCCAAGTTTCATTGGCACCATGGGTGTGATGTGATCTCCCTCGCAATCAACAATCATTGCACAACCCTCTTTTCAGTTCTTCCTCTTAAACTACATATGTCTTGTGTATAAAAAAAATGAAAAGGGGAGGGATGCATTTGACATTTGGGAGAAGCATTTGGATTAGTAAGCAAGTTAATTTTTATAGATTGATGAAATAATGCAATTAATATGTTGGGGTGGTCATGGTTTATGAGCATCGTTGTGGCTGAGAAGGATGGTTGAGATGTGATTGAGAGAAGGGGACATGGACATATGAGCACAAAACAGAGAAAAAGAAAGACTGATAATAAATTTGAACCCTAAAATTAAAACTTCAAATATCTATGAGTAGGAACCCACTTCCATGGCAAACAAAGCATATCTCCGCAAAAATATACCCTCAATTTTCTATGAAGTGTACATTGTGAGTTACAAGGAAACAATGAATAAATAATTATGTATATCCAAACTATTATAGCATACCTTGCAAATGTCTGGGATAATAGTTTGAGGCCTTCTCACTAGTGACAGATCATTGGTGTTGATCTTACTTGTTCCTGCAAAAAAAAATGAAACATTGAAAGGGCATTAGACTCTCAAGATGGAACTGACAAGCAGAAATAAAAATCACAAGGTGAAAATACACTTTACCCTTAGCAATACGGGCCTTTCACACCTAACCCCCTAATGTTTAGTTGACACTTAACATTGAAAACTAACATTTTCAGTTATAACAAATGGTCATTTCCATTGATCTACTTCCTTTATTTCCACACCTCTGTCTAATGCAAAATTCAATGGCTATAGATTCCGCAAGAGCGAGAGTAATTGGTTTTCTAAACTTACCCATCTTATCCTTACAGGAAACAAATGATATACGAGCTAATTTTCATGGGAGCAAGGATTAGTTTTGTTTATATTGGATGATAATAGAGAAACTATGTGCAGGAGTCGATGAAATAGGTTTAGCATGAAGGTAATGGGCCAAAAGAAGATCTGCATGGTAAATTAGTAATGAAATGATAAACACCCTGCATGAAAGACTCTTTCCATTTGTCCTTTCAATTCCCCTTCTTCGTTTTAGACTGCTAGTTTTGATAGTTTAAGTTTAGGTACTTTTTTTGGCGACTCATTTATTATGATACAATGGAACGCAAGTGTTGGAGGTAAAAACACATAGCAGTAATCACCAAAATCCATCCCCTTCACTATTACAAAACCAATGACGAACCTCACTCACCCAATATGTAAACCCAGCATAAGTACCAAACACACCTATTCTGAATCTGACAGCAACCAAGCTAACCTCAAAACAATCACACAACCTATCATTGCAAACAAGCATCTCAAACCAAGCTAAGTAACAACAGCCTTCCCTCACCCAACTACCTAATCACCAAAAAACTATCATCAATTCAAGCTATTGGAATTGTTGTGAAACAGATTCTGTAACATCTCATTGTCCAATGAACTCAGAACAGGTTTGTTCCATGCTTCCAATTTATTATTTAGAAGAAAGTCTACTTCTTTAAAAGAAACCAGGAAAATACTATCATTCAAAACAGAGAAACGCAGACTACCCCACACTCAAGGGCAAAAAATCTCCCTTGAAGAAACATATATAACCACTAAATCATCCAAAACTGTAATAAACATGAATCAAACCTAAAATTCAAAACAGATGCACACTTGTACGAGTAATCAGTCCATGGTCCAAACAAATGTTTACATAACACAAATTCAAATTTCACAATTTACAAGAAAGTATTATTAATACTTGATTAAGAACCATATCAATATTAAAGGGACAATGCTGGAAGCCTGGATGTTTTCCTTATCACAAAACCGAAAATTGAGTTAAAGGATAATGTAAAGTTTTGGCATCATTTTAGGATTTATAAACCATATGAACCTTTTATCATTGGTCTTCGCAACAAAAATCAGATTGATTTCATTTCTATCTACTGGAAGAAACGAAACGACACCCCTATGCAGCCTAATATTCGTATTGGGTTACATAATAATCAAATTGAATGGACCAATGAAAGAAAAAAAGGGTTTTTGGTCATTTAAAATTGGAAAATGTGCACATGATTGATCATGAAGAAGAATGAACCTGAACATGAACCCACACAACCACCTTATTCAACACAGGATCTGATTATGATGAAGCAGACCAGAAAATCATCACTCACCTTCTCTCCGCAATTTTTCCTTCGATCCAAATTGGGTCTTGGAACCGGGCCTTAACATTACTTATACCCGTGCTATTAGACCCGGGGAAAAGGGAACCCCACCCATCAGATACGGTAAAGTAAAAAACAGTTTAACGAACCGATCCGACCCGTTTTAAATGGATCAAAATAATTTAGTTGGAACGGGCTATATTATATGAAGGTTCAATGGATAATTTTAGTCTTATTTGAAATATATTAAAAAATAAGTAAAATATGTCTTTTCATAATATGTATTATCAAAAAAAAAAAATTATACAATAACAAAAAATTATCTAATTTTCATAAGATAAATATAGTTTGAATCATATCCGTTCGCTAAATGCTATCAGTAACTTGTTAATATATTATATTTTTTATATAAAAAATATTGTTGATTTTTCTTTTTAGTATAATTATGAAAATTTGGCTGATATTAATACAACGTGTATAATTATGTTTGAAATTTACTTGCATGTGTTAACTACTGAGTTAAATGTTTGACTGGAATTTGTCATATAAGAAAATAGGTGACATATTGAAATATCTTCAATAGTTATTTCTTTTCGATTCATTAATTAAGTTGAAGAAGTTGTTATTTTAATAAATATTTTATTGAAGTCAATTTGTGTGTCACCATCATTTTTTCAACTTAAAATTTGTTTCTTATTTAAGAAATTATTTTTTTGAAAATATTTTTTTATTTTTTGTAACAACAAACACCAATGAAAGATAGAAAAGAGCATAAATTATATTTTTCAATAAAGTGATTAGAGTCTCTTTGATCAAAAGAAAATTGAGCATAAGTTGATTAAGATGAAACATGTAGTAAATAAATTCTAACTCCAAGATATTAAGGTGAAAAATATTAGATGAAGATTTAGAAAATTGAATAAAATTAAGTGATAATGTGTCCAAAGAAGGCTAGAATGAGTTAGAGGATTTTTACTCAAATTTCTAGAAGAATTATTGGATGAATCTTGACTTAGAATTTTATGATAGTCTTGAAAAAGAATGAAAAAATCAAATCCTTGTTAATAATCATATTTCTTTTATTGTAATTTTTTAAAATATATTTAATTAAAATTTGGAACAATATAGTTGTCATCGATAAAGATAAGGATAAAACACAAATTTCATACTCAATATGAATGCAGATGATAATAGGTATATATTTTACTTTAGAAATATTAACCGGTCATCATTGACTTTATGTATGTCTCTTATTTAAATTATTAAAACATCCTTAGTTTGTTAGATAAACTAAAAAACTTATTTTCATTTTTCTCTTTGGTTAATAGTTTGGTTTCACTTTAATGGTTTTTCTTTCACTTCACAATTTTCATTTTTATCTTAATTATTCGAATAATTCAATATCCATCAAGTTCACTCAAATTCCTAAGTAATTTTTTTCTCATCCCAATCTTTACATTCTTTCATTTGTGCACTTTCACTCAAATAATATACTGTATTTCACAAAATACAAACCTCAATTTCATTGAATTAAATCATTTTACATATTTGATCAATTTTACTCATTCTTAATATTTTAATTTTTTTTTTACATGATATGATTGAACTTTTAATTTTGAGTATTTAATTACAAAAAATCTTAGTTTATTAAGTAACCTAAAAAACATATATTCTATTGTTTATTTAATTCTTAATTTCATTGCATTGAATAATCATTTTGTTCCTACACATTTCTCCTTTCTCTCTCCGTAGTTTGACTTATTGGATATTCACCAATTTAACCCCTAAAATATCTTCCATCTCAATATTTGAAAAATATAATACATGTTATACTGGTCATTGAATTTCAATTATGTCTATTTTCTATAATTAGTTATATTTATGCAACTGTTATCTAATACTTTATTTTATAATTTATGCAAATTTATTCTTTGATATTTGTCATTGAAAAAATGTGTCTTTTTAACGTGAAATCTTTGATAATATAATGTTTTCTTTAATGTAATTTTAATTTTTTTTAGAAACAATATATTTAATTAAAATTGGAAATAATATGTAAGTGGATATGGATATAGTTGCTATCGACAAAGATAAAAATGAGACACAAATTTCGTATTGATTATGGATGAAAACGATGACAATTGTATATTTTACTTTCTGAATTTTCTGAATGAAATCATGTTTAATTAAAGAGTCCCTCAATCTACTCAATTATAATCCTTAATAATACAAATTAGAATAGATAGTATAAACCAAAATTTACTATCCAATATGAAGTATTTTTTATATTATGTATTATCTACTCTTGGTAATCACGCATATAAAGTCTTTTACAACATTTTTTTAAGTAAATTTCAAGATCTTTAAACCAACCATTTAGTGTACTAAACTCATTTAAAATTCATCTTTCTATAAGTATTTTTTTCAAAAATCTCACGAATTTATACCTTGTTTGCAAGTAAGCATCTCCATTATTCACCCTCTTTTTTCAACTTTGGACAATTAAGATATAGTTGAAGAGAGGAGGAACCAAAAATTTTGACTATTAATAGTTATAGTTTATTATTATTTTTTTAGAAAAACTACAGTTTATTATTGTGACACATATAATACACTTCTATTTACGTCGAAGACTTTCTACATTGGTTGATGCAAGAACTTTCGTAAATAATCTTCTCATTTTTTAAATTAGAGTTAAATGTGTTTTACTTTTCTAAACGTTTATCTAAAATTATGTTTCATTTTCATTAAAAATATAGTGTTATTAACTTTTTATACTTTGTAAAGTCATAAAAGACATATTCAAAACACAAATAATATTAACGACTTTATAATGTAATAAATGGAGTTTTAGGTCAAGGTATGACTTTAACTTTAAGTATTTGGTCACCTTAATATAATGTTTAACCAATTAAATACATATTAAATATGTAGGAATAAAAATTTATATATTTGTATCACAAACTTTTTATTTTAATTTTTTTTTAATAAACATGATCTATCATCAAAGTTTCGTCATCTATATATCAGAGTTGCGTCTCACAGTAGCATGAGATGATAAATTATTTAATTAAAAATAAATTTTGTTAAGAACTAATAGCAACAACCAAATGTCCAACTTCATTAATATTTTTTTTTATCTTTTGAGTTTATCATTTTGACTTTCATTAACTCACGTGATTGCATTAAATAACACAACAATAACTTTTTAGATAATGCTGATGACGCGTAATACAACTTAAATTCACCAAAAATAAAAGTAAAATTTACTATTCAAATGAAAATATTAAATAGAAACATTGATAAAATGTAGAAGTAACTTCTAAGAGAAGAAAATAATTAAATAAAAATAATTTTTTAAAATAAAAAATAATTAATCACTGTATTAATTAATTCAGATATTATTTTAGAGATTAAAAAAATTATTAATATCTGAAATAATTTTTTTATTCATAAAAATTATAAACTAATTTTTAACTTGATATTTAATTAGTTATTAAAATTTTAATATTAATTATTTTAAATTTTAACATTGATAAATTTAGAAATTATTTAATATTTCTTAATAATAAAAACTATTTTAAATATTAACAATTTTTTAGTATTTTAAATAATATATATAATAATTGATTATTATTTTTTAATAAAATTAGTTTTTATTTAATGATTTGTTTGAAATGTGTGTAAAAAATGGTTTTTAGTTAAATTTGTTGGCCATGTATAAAAAAATAACAAATCAAGTGGAAGCAGGAGTATTGGACCAACTCCCTTGACTTAGAGTGAATTTATGCATTTAGATGCAAAGGGAATCATAAACACAAGATTTGTATCAAATGGCCAATAATGACACCACATTTAATAATGGTTAACCATTATATTAACAAATTATTATTTTTAATATTTAATTAGTTATTTTTTATATATATTCATTTATTTTATTATAATTAATAATTGGAATTTAAGTAGTTGTCAAGGCTCACATGTTGTTTTGCTTTGCCACCCTTAAACATAACTCTTCACTTTCTAAATCTCTAAAAAAAAATATATATATATATATATATATATATAACACATAAGAAAATCATATAATTTTAGAGATAATAAATATTTAATTATTATATTGACTAAATTAGATGCTAATTTATAAATAAACAAAATTATTAATATTTAAATTAATTTCTGTTATTGAAAAATAATTTTTAAATTGATATTTAATTAATTATCAAGATTTTAGCTACCAACTTTAGAATTAAAAAAATATAGTTAAAACTTAGATGATTAATTAGATACCAATTTAGAAATTATTTATTAATAATAAAACTAATTTAAATTTTGTAATATCTAAAATAGTATCAAATTTAGTCAACTTAATAATTAATTATTTTTTTTTCACCAACTTTAACTAAAATAAGATTTCTCATCTTATCATGCAAACTGCTAACAAAAGTAGGTTTAGTGTTGTTATTAAAAAAATATGCACTAAAACTACATAGCTTAATTATGTTTTTATTTCACTTTAATCCTTTATATATAATTTTTTTTACTTATTTCGTAATGACTGTTAATGAGTCATTTAAATTAGAATTCAAAGCACTATTTTTTTATATTAATTTAATAATCATAAATGAATGAATATTTGCAATGATTCTCTTTATATATATATATATATATATATATATATATATAATTATCTTGATAAACAAATCATCTTCATTATCACATGAAATAAAAAGAAACATACTTTGAGGAAACATTATCTTCCAAAAGAAGATTCAAGTAACATACTTTGAAGAAACATTATCTTCCAAAAGAAGATTCAAGTGACAGTGTATAGTTAAATTTAATAAAACAAAAATAATAATTACACTACAATTTCATAACAAAGATTGATCAACAACTACTATAACCTTGAGCATCTATTGAAGTCAAATAAAGACAAAGGCACAAAAACACTTTCAAACATTAATAAATAACATCAGAACTCAATTATAAAAATCAAAAGATGAATGCAATTTTTTATTAATAATACATTAACAATATTATTCAATGAATATTTTTCAACAAAAGAAACTTATCCAATTAATTTACGAATAGGTTAATTTGATGAAAATATTTCTCAATAATCCAAAAAAAATTAAAAATTCTTAACTTAGTTATAAACTGGATTTAACTTATAAAAAAATTATTTAACTTTAGGCCCTTGAATTTGTAAATGAAAATGTTGTAAAATGCAATGAACTTCACACACATTAACAACCTTTGATTTGGCCTCGTGCAAGTATGTTAGTTATGATAATTTTTTTTTTGTCTAAGTTGAATGCCAGCATATACAGCATTATACACAAACATAAATTATTTAAATTCAAGTTGCTAATTAAATATAAAATTTGTGTTTTGTTTACTTAAATTGTAATTATTAAAGATGGTCAAAAGGGTTTGTTGAATTAATTGGGCATGTTAAATTGTACTCAAGTGTACGAAAATCTAAGTTCAATGGCACCACTCTAACTATAATTAATTAATTAAACTCTAGTTGTTAAACACTTTCAATATTCTTTGTTCAATTATTTAGATTCTCTGTTAAAAATACTGAATTGTGTATCAGAATCAAATAACTGTTAGTTGTTAAGTCACAAATTTATTTTTTTTTATTTTTTTTAGAAAGTGATTGGTTTGTTTGAGTGGGTGAAGGTTTCAAGGGAAGAGGGTTGACTTTTAATTTTTTTTTTTTTATCTGTTCTGGTTAATGTGCTTCACATCGTTTCACATTTGATAAAATATCTGGTTTCACATTTACATTGTATTAAAATAATTTATTATTGTACCCAAATGATTTATTGAAATTGCAATAAATTGTAATTTCTAGGGATGATGTGCCACCATGACAAAGATAGTATTAATAAATCAAAGTAATGATTTATCAAAGTTTCAGATTCTTCTTGGGTTATTTCTAATAGTCTTATAATTTGAAGTTTCAAAACAAATAATATTCCAATTTTTTTTTTAGTATATTTGTAAAGTTTATTTAAGTATAAAATTTACTTATAAGATGATACTAACATTTATTTTAGTAAAAATACGAAAGAGTGAATTAAATTTTTTATATTAACTAAAAACATGATAAAATTATAGTATATATATATAACAATTTTTAAGAGTCAGCTTTATAGAATTAAATTTAATTTAAAAAACTATTGAAATACAAATAAACTTCAACAAGAAATACTAATGATTAAAAAATGTTTTTCCATAATTAAAGTAGAAGAAAACATTCAGAAAAAAATAATTAAGAAGGTAAATGTGTTGAAAGTAATAAATTGTGAGAAAATAATTTATTTATTTATTTAAAATAATAATAAAAATAGTAAAATTCATAACTCACTAAAAAATGTGTTTATAGTCGCAAAATATAATTTTCATAACATAGTAAAAAAATAATTTTTTTATTAAAAATGTTGGTTGGAAGCAGGCCTAAAAGTTTATTAAAATGACAATGAAGTTGATCTGACATTTTCCACCTTCACAACGTTACTCCAACAACTTCATCAAAACATATTTCAACCTTTTATGTATGACTTTTTTTTATTCAACCATATCTCCATGTGATATGCAAATTGTTTATTGTAAAATTAGGTAAAAGTTGAATCCCATTTGCATGCACCTTCTATAAAACCTTCCCACACACCATTCAACTCATCACCAATCTTCACAGAGAAAGGTTTCATTCTAGTTTCTGAGAACCTTAAAAAATGGGTTCAGAATCCTTAACCGTTTGCGTTACAGGGGCTTCTGGTTTCATCGGATCATGGCTTGTCATGTCACTCATCCAACGTGGCTATACTGTTCGAGCCACTGTTATTGACCCAGGTTCATCTCACTCTCTAAATTCATCTTTTTCATCTTCCTCATACCCTAAACTAGGTCTTTTTGTTCACCCATTTGAATTTCTGGTTTCATTCTATTCTCAAGTTTTTAAATTTTTATCTGGGTATCTAAAATGTAGCTCAGATCTCTCACTTTACCATGTCAACTTGATTATAGATATATGAACTTTGTGAGTGATGCTTATGTGAACTAGTGTTGTGGTTAGTTCAAGAATTTGACTGAAAAGTTAACTTTATCTGTGAGAGACACTTTATTATATTATTAAAGAAAATCTTTAGATAGTAGAGACCATGAAATAAAAAAATTATACAGAACTTTTTATTCAACATTCAATAAATTATTTTCTTAACTTTTGCTTTCTGTAGTTTTATTTATTTTGTATTTAGTTATTGTCATCGCATTATGTGTGCTGACATGACATGTTATGATAAAATAGTTAGAAATGAAAAGATTTTTCTTAAAACATTACACAGATTATTACTTAAAATTTTCAGGAACCGAATACAGAATTTATAACTATTTTAAAGATCAAAATTAATAGAATAAATACAAAATTCAGAAAATTTTCAAAGACTACAATTCATTCACTATAAAATAAAAAATATTTTTGAAAACAATAAATATAGTTACTTGGTGAATTAATTTAGATTCTGAGATTGTATTCTATATGATGTGGTGCAGATGATATGAAGGAGGTGAAGCATTTGCTGGAGATAGGAGGTGCAAAGAGCAAGCTTTCACTGTGGAAGGCTAATCTTGAAGAAGAGGGAAGCTTTGATGAAGCCATTAAAGGGTGCATTGGAGTTTTCCACTTGGCCACCCCCATTAACTTTGAATCCAAAGACCCTGAGGTCTTCATTCTATCATACTTTTTCTTTCTTCTCATTTTTCTCAAATTTATTAATTTATTAAGGCAAAGACTAATACCATCAAATAACTTTAATGGTGATCTTTTTCTGTTTTACATTAGATCTGAGTAAAGTCTTCTTTCTGGTATATGATTTAGAGTGAAGTATGATAAATTAATCTGGTTTAAAATTTGATTGGAAATGCAGAATGAAGTGATAAAGCCTGCAATAAGGGGAGTAATAGATATCATGAAAGCATGCTTGAAGGCAAAAAGTGTGAGAAGGCTTGTATTCACATCCTCAGCCATAACCACCCAAATTTCTCATCACCAAAAGCCTCTGTATGATGAGACCTGTTGGACTGATGTTGAGTTATGCAGAGCAGCCAAGATGACTGGTTGGGTTAGTACTTTTTCTCACCAACTTCGTTAGGATCAATTATCGTATTCGAGATTGTCCGTTTCGGAGTCGGTGTTTTGTCACAGTTTTGGTTTTAAAAGGCACGTGAATTAAGAAATGTATTTAAACTGTTATTGACCTCGACTCTTAAATGACGTGTAACTATATTTTGACCGGAACAATAATCATTTATTTTTCAATGGATAAAGTTTTTATTTTTATCTTTGTTTGAATGCAGATGTATTTCGTTTCCAAAACTCTGGCAGAGCAAGAAGCATGGAAATTTGCCAAAGAAAAAGGAATGGACTTCGTCACTATCCTTCCAACTCTCGTTGTTGGCCCTTTTCTGCTCCCATCAATGCCATCTAGCTTAATCACTGCACTTTCCCCTATCACAGGTAAATTTACAAAAATTCTGAAACACATTCTTATTGATTTGTTCAAATTATTGTTAAAATTTGTGAAGAAATTTTGATATGCAGGAAAAGAGCAGCATTATTCGATCATAAGACAAGGTCAATTGGTGCACGTAGAAGATGTTTGTCGTGCTCATATATTTCTATTTGAAGAGCCAAAAGCTGAAGGAAGATACATATGCAATGCATGTGATGTCACTATTCATCACATTGCAAAATTAATTAACAAAAAATACCCAGAATACAAGGTTCCAACTAGGTAACTCTCTCAACAAATTTCTTACATCATAACTAATTTAATTCTCAAATATTTTTTATAAATGGGTTTATAATTAACTTACTATCACAATTTCAACTTCTTAATTTAAAGTTTGTAT
>Ga0123342_1002243_pt1 | contig 32203 bp, 16 predicted proteins | sample Turbeawhitnodule_FD_89960 | JGI IMG/M metagenome (GOLD analysis project Ga0123342, IMG submission 89960) | Root nodule microbial communities of legume samples collected from Mexico - Turtle bean Mexico white nodule | ecosystem: Host-associated > Plants > Roots > Nodule | place: Mexico: Nepantla... | reverse complement strand
TTTGGATGAGAGCACATGTTGCTGAGTGTGATTCAACCTCAGATGTTGGTGGGGAGGAGCAAGGAACCAACATACCTTTGTGGAGATGTCATGCCTTATATCATTGACATGGGTTATGTTGTTACTTTATTTTTTGTATTGTTGTTTATGTACAAACTTTTGTACATGGGTTGGAATACCCCAAATATTCCCATTTATATTATTCTTTATCGCTGATTAAAAAAAAATGTAATAATAGTCGCGTTTAAGAAAAGAGAATGAAATATCCTCTAGCATGTTATTGTTTAGATCCGTTGAGGTAAGAAAATTCATGTGTTTTCTGATAAGGGGTTTGATGAAAAATAAAATAATCTATGGTAAATAGTTGGTTCAATACAACAAGTATCTGCATATTTTATTTTTAATATAATAAAAAAAACTACCATCTTCATGCATCAACTTTGATTCTATTAATTTTGTTTAAATATAATTGAAAATATGTTTGGTTTTTATTAATTATCAACGCATGTTATTAACAAAAATTTAACATTAATATATAATTTAACCACTTAAAAAATTTAAATTTACAAAGAAAAAAGAGAGAATAAAAGATTACATTTAAGATTAATTGCATGTTAATATTTTTTTTTCTCTAATAAACCTACGTGAGAAGTATTAAAAACCAAACCCATGTTCAATTACCTTAATCTTCAAACAAAATTAATTTTTTTATACTAAGACTTTACTTAAAAACAAAATATGATAATATTTATTATATTAAACCCCTATTTACTTAATAATCTAATAAGTAAAGTTCCTTTAATTTGAGACAAGCGTTTTCCAACTTTCATTTTATGGGATAGTAACATCGTGAGTATGATTTTTCAAATAACTTTTTCTCAACTTATAGTCATATACTTGTTTCATAGAGAAAACTTATCATCTTTTTATAATATTATAATTTTCAAATTATATTCAGATTTTTTTAAAATAAGATAAGAGTCATATAAATTACTATTGTTTAACTATTTATTATCAATATACAGGAAATACTTGTGATTCTTTTCGCATTGAATTTTGTTGATTTTTTTGAGAATTTTTTTAATTATAAATTATAAATCAACTCATAAAAAAATAACATACTATTTTCCACTCAAAATTTGAAGACAATCATTTTATAAATTTTTTATATTATTTATTTTATTCAATTTTTTAATATAAAATTTCAATCAAGATTTAACATTTTAATAATATATTTTATAGCATGTTAGTATTATATATATTTTATTATTATATTCAATTCTAATATAGTCCGACATATTTACATGATGATTAAACACCATACATTGATATCATGAGAAGAATTCATAGGATTAAACTCTTGTGATCTGTCCTAATCAAGAACTTGTGCCCCAAAAGAGGTAATGTTTGAATTTTGCAATTGCTTCAGTGATTTCATATAGTTCTTGTGTACAAGCTTATTGTTTTTGGCTGAGAATTGCCCTATACTTGTCCCTGACACACCTATTTCTAGGACAAGAGCCTTTAAAAAATCTGGAATAGCCAGAATTGGAGCCTGAGTTAAGGCACTTTTAAGTGTCTCAAAATATAATAGCCTCAAAAACCCAATTAAAACTGTCTTTCTTAAGCACATTTATCAAAGGGGTTGCAAGGAAGAGCCCAAGCTAGCACAACCTGAACCTTGGAAGCACCCACGACTACTCCATGACCTGAAATTGTGTGTCCTAAGTATTCCACTTAAGTAAGACCAAATAAACACTTAGATAACTTTGCAAACAATTTATGCTTCTTTAATGTATTGGTCGGATCCGTACTATAGCTGAAACCTGTGTGTCTGGTTAGGGTCGATTGACATGACTAAATTTGTTATGCCTAAACAGAAGATTAACAAGACTAATCAGTGATCAAACATTAAGTAATACACTCTTAATCATTATCAAAAACTCTAATCCAGCCCAATAATAAAGAGTTCATGATAATCATATAAATAGACACAAATTTTGAGAAATGAGGTACATCATCATTCAGTACCAATAGACAAATACTGAGATCTTACTTGAGCGTCAAAGTGTTTTTTTACAGGTACTATCCGAGCTTAGAGTTTATGAGAACGAAAAACATAAGAGTGAAAGGAGAGCAAGAAAACTATTCTGAGAAGGGAGGAAATGGTAGAAGACCGACTGACCGAGAAAAGAGATAATCGTTCTCTTAGTTCCAACCCCGTTCAAAAAAGACTTAATAATTTGAACTTAATTGCAAAATAGCTTCTAAATGTTTTAGATGAGAATACCACATTGTATTTCCACTTCACTCACCATACCTTCCACAGTCAAAGAGTTTCCATTACCTACCATGACTTAAAATTTAGAAGTTTGTTTCATGGTTGCAAGAACTTGTCTGAATGGCACTATTAGGTAGTATTTGAATCTGCATCCCACTAATAATGCCTGGGAATTGCAAAGTAACAGTGCAGGAGACACCTTTGAGAGTGTTAAAAGAAAGGTGATGTTCTTGTTCCAAGGAATGATTTGGATGGTCATTGAGATCATTGTTTGTTTGGACACTTATCACATTTGCTTCCATATGAACTGCAACAATAAGAAGACATAACTCCTCTGGGTAGGTTCATTACAATGAAAGAAGAGTGTTGTTAAGCATGCACATGAGATCCTACCAATTTCAACAGAATCAATCACAGGTTAAACCATCAAAATACCATACTCATCACCAGAGATTATTGTACTGCAAAGAACAATCAAAAACATGAAATCAAAGAGTGATTTTCATTTAAAAGATCAAAAACACATTAATAAAGTAGGTGAACTAAATTTACAAAAACTGGGAAACTCTTATTCTCTCATTCATTCACTCACTCCAATACTTGTCATCACAGTCTTTCTCCTCTTCCTCGTCACTCTCCGAAACACTCGTCTTGAAAGCAATCACATCCTCCGCCGCGGCGCTCCGAAACAACCCGATGTCGGCGCCGCCACTCACCATGTGATACCCACGTGACCTCATATCCTTCGCCCCAGAAAACGGCGTGGCGAAGCCCGCAAGGTAAGCCCCACTCTCGACGTCGTCGTTTCGGCTGTCCAACACCTTTCTCTCCGCCTCCCTCAACGCCTCCCTCACCTTCTTGTTCCCCGGGTCCCATAAGTACCCCAAACTAGCGCTCAGATCCAACGGCCCCATTTGCATGCAGTCCACGCCGTCTACGGCGGCGATCTCGCCGCCGTTGGCCACTCCCTCCTCGGACTCCACCTGGCACATGATCAGAAGCTCGTCCAGGTAATTACCGATGTACCCATCGTCGAAGCCGTATTTGGAGGCCCGGACGATGGGGTGGGCGGCGCCGCGGAGGCCGTCGGGGGGGTAGCGGCAAAAGGAGACGACTTGGCGGGCCGACTCGACGGTGTCGATCATGGGGAACATTATGCCCTGTGGGCCGAGGTCCAGGGCTTTCTTCGCCCACGCGGCGGTGGACTCCGGGACGCGGAGGATGGCGGCGGTGTTGGCGGCGGCGAGCGCGTGGATGCATGGGAGCGCGTCGCGGATGCTGCCGGGGCCGTGCTCCATGTCGACGACGACGAAGTCGTAGCCAGCGAGGGCGGCGATCTCGGCGAGGGTGGGGGAGAAGGAGAGGAGGAAGAGACCGTAGAGGGTGTCGCCATTGCGTAGACGGGACTTGAGGTTGAGGGGGGGGACGGCGACGGCGGCGGCGGCGGAGGAGCGGATAGATTCCGGAATGGGGAGTTGGGTGCGGAATTTTGAGGAGGTGGAGAGAGCGAGTGGTTGGACTTTGAAATTGGAAGGAGTGAGAGAATGGGGTTTTGGTTTTGGAAGAAGGGAAGAGAAAGGAGCCATGGTGGTGGTGGTAGTGGCGGCGGCGGTGACGGCTATGCTTAACATTGTTGCGTCTTTTTCTTCCTCTTATCTTCTTATGGGATTGATTCAGAAATAAATATATATAATATAAAATAAATTTAAAATTAAATAATATAAAAATATTAAAATAAATAATAATATTAATTATATAAAAAAATGTGAGTTGTTAATGTATTAATATGGGTGAGTGTCAACTTCTGATTTCTCATATTTGTTTCTATTTTGTTTGTTTTGTTAGAAGAACAATAGCGTGGAAAGAGTCACAAACTTTACATAACTAATTTTAGTTAAAATAAGAATATACAAATAGTTTTATATATATATTAATTAGGATTATATATAACTTTCAATATCCAATAATACAAAAATAGGGTAAATGATTGAGTGGGTGAATTTTAAAAAGAATGAATTAAATTGTCATTCTCTAAAAATTTGAATAGATTATTTGAAGAAAAAGTTGAAACAAGAAAGATATTCAACTTTGAAAAGAATTTGGAGAAAATCTCATTACACATTCGCATTGAAGATGAAAAATGTAAGTTTGATGGTGGAGACGTTTTGGATAAAGTATGATCTTATATTTAATATCATTGATTCAGAGAAACTTTGATCCACTATTAAATCTTAATCAATTTGTTGATTAATTTGATTTTGAAAATAAATTTAAGATTCTTTATTTTTCTAACCTTAAAAGAAGCACTTGAACACAAATTATCATTTTTGTTTTTCTTTCTTTTTAAACTTTTTAATATTAATGAAAATTAACACTTGATACTTATTAGTCCTTCCATTCAAATCATTTATCAAAACTTTTGTCTGCTGCAAAATTATTAACTATTAATAATTTTAACTCTTTTTCTCAGACATTACAAGCGCAAAAATGGTATCATGTATAAATAAAATATTACTTTAAAATAGATATTGTAAATATGAATTGTTTAAAATTGAAAAATTATAAATTTATATTAAAATAATATTTACAAACAATAAATAATTTTCATTACAGATATTTTTACTCGTTTACACTCACATACATTTATATAGAGTAATTTTTGTACCTGGATTTAAAATATTTTTAAACTAATACATATTTTTTAAATGAATTAGTAACAATAAATTTATTAATGTTTATATTACTCTTTCAAAATTATCTCTAGTATTTTGGAAATTAATCATCACCTTTTATTTAATTGCTTCTCATTTAATTAATTAATATTTGATTAAAAAATAATAACTATGTAATTTGTAACTACTCCTATTCTTCCATCTCAAGAAAGAGAAACAATTTATTTTATCAAATTATAGTGTTTATTATTAATTAATTAATCACAGATATTTTAAGAAGAAATCATTAATGCAAAATATCATAATAAAAAAAATTGAAAAGGGGATAAACAAAGACACAAAGGCAGTGAAAAAATTACCCTACTTAGTAACATTTACCTAATAAATATTTATTTACATGACAAAATTCATGAAAAGAAAAAAGAAATCTAAAAAATTGATTAGCATTTGCCTAATCTTGCATTGGTCGTTTACCTCGGGGATCTACTTGAGCAGTAGCAGTGGAGGTTGGTGTTGTTGATGATGATGTTGCAGAAGTAGTATTATTATTAGTGCCATAGTTGCTTGAATCACAAGTGTGTGAATTAGAATTAGAATTAGAATCATCATCAACCCCAGAAGAAAACATTGCAGAGGGTCTGCGAGGCACTCTTCTGAATCTGGAACCAGGCATTCCTGGTCTTGTTGGTTCTTCCATGTTGTCTGGTTTCTTTGACAGCATCACTACCACACGTCCCATGGTTGGACGGAGGTTTGGATCACCTTGAGTGCACAAGAGACCCAGTTTAATGCACATTTCAAGTTGTTCAGCTATGATTGAAGACCCCAATGCAGGGTCCACCATTTCCATGGCCCTTCCTTTCTTGTATAGCCTGTATGCCTGTAAGATCAAAGGATGAACAAAGTAGGTTTTATAACTCTCATCCTGATTAGTATATCACTGTAACTAAAATAACTTTAAGATCACAAGTTTGGACTCACTTTATGTTAAGATTACTTTTAAGTTTTCTGTTTTAAGATGATTTTAAAGTGTTCTGCTTATAATGAATGTGAAGAACACAGAGGTTTGAATATAAAAATAAATAACAATTGTATTTTGAATTGAGTAATCATTTTCTAAATCAATAATTTTTTTCTAAATAATGTAATATTATTTTAATCAATCCAATTCAAAAATTATATAATTATGTTTTGTATTAAACAAATTTGAATTATATTTACGGTTATACAATCTGAACACGTTGAATCATATAATTCAATGACAAAAAGAGGTTGGTCATTTGATAGTGTCAAATAGTGACTTCTTACACCTCGATAACTTCTATGGACATCTCATAGGTAAGACGAAAAGACCATTGTAGCAATTTTTTTCTATTTACACCTACCGGATTTTACAATTCAAAATATATTATTTTACAAGCCGTAACAACCTTATTATAATATATATTCTGAAAATACATTTTAGATTGTATAATCTAGAATACATATTATATTATAGTAAAAGGGTGTTACGGAATTTACAATCCAGTGTACACAAAAAAGAATGCAAAAAAATATACATGAAGGTGTAGGAAGAATGTATGAAGGTGCAGCCAAATAGGGTTGGTAAAATTAGGCCCAAAAAGCTTTTGGGCCAGTTTTGTCTTTAATTTATGTAAAACAAAATATAAAACAACTAAGGAAAAGAATAAGTTAATTAATTGTAGTAACCCATATGAAAATTAGACTAGTTAGACATGACTTATCTCATATTTTAATTTGATGGATGAAGTCACTTTTGACAGTTCTGATTATAGTACAAAAACTATTGACAAATACATATTATGGTATTTTAAGTGTACAATCTTCATTGTTTCTATTCCCTTTCTTTTCTTCTAATTTATAAATTACAGCCAAATTGTAAATACAATTAATTTTAAGATCTTACAAGTAACGGGAGAGTAATTTTGAGAACCTTACTACAGTAGTATTTGTTAAGAAGTTCATAAATATTAGTTTGAAACTTTTCAAATTGAATACAATTAGTTTGAAACTTTTCATGCAATATTAGAATCTAGGTGTAAGAAAAAGTGTTATTAAATTGTATTAAAAGTTCTTACCCAGTCGAGGAGATTCTGCGCACTCAAGTTCGTATCAAAGGATGAATTTTTCTGGCCACTGACCAATTCCAACACCAAAACTCCAAAGCTAAACACGTCTGCCTTCACAGATAAATGGCCATGCATTAAATATTCTGGAGCCAAATACCCGCTGCATATCACATCATATTACCAAAGTTATTCCTTCATCATCATTGTTATTGTAGCATTAAATGGACATGCATGAGTTGATTTTTCAAGGTTTTTTCTTCATTGATAGAGGTTTGAATAGTATGATACTAACTTTGGAGTTTTGACTTTTGGGGATGTGTGTGGTTGGTAGAAAGAGTTTATGAAGGATGAAAAGTGATCCAAACTTACTTGGTTCCAGCCACACGTGTGTTGACATGGGTTTGGTCTTCGGGGAAGAGTCGGGCGAGACCAAAATCTGCTATCTTAGGCACCCATTTTTCATCGAGTAAGATGTTACTGGCCTTTATGTCGCGATGGATTATGCAGTTGTGAGAGTCTTCGTGAAGATAAAGCAAACCCCTTCCCACCCCACTGATGATGTCAAATCTACGTTTCCAGTTTAGCTCTTCTTTCTTCCCCGATTCTGCATCAATTTTGTAAATCAAATTCAGTTTCTTATATTTCAAATCTTTAATTTTCAGAAGCAGAAATATTAGAAATATTATGAAATGGACTTTAAGTCTAACTCAATCTCATAATAAAATCGATTTATGAGATAAAATTTGCACCTATTTATATAATGTGAAATGCTCTAATTTTTATTAGATGTGAAATCACCAACAATATAAAAAATACTTGATAATTAGTATAATATTTTAACGGGTAAAATATTTTTGGGATTTGTACTGGTGCAATTTTACAAGGTAATTATCGAAATTGATAAAATTTGTAAAAATTATTAAAATGAGTAAGTCGTGTCAAGACGTTACGATTTCAGTTAAAATTTGATTATACTAAAATGGTGTTATGATGATATGTCGAGATTGTGCGGTATTAACATGACTTATCTATTTTTATAATTTTTTAAAATTTTATCTATTTTAGTAATTAATAAATGAAATGAAATTGCACTAGAATGTAAAAATCCCAATATTTTTTGTCGTAAAATAATTTGAATTCCTGTGGAAGTTTCTTTGATTCTTCTTCGGAGGTGGAGGTGTGCTGCAATCTGGAAACTTTCTATTTAATTACAAGTTGTGTGCCTATTTAATTTATTAGAACGTTACATGTTTGTCAAATAAGTTAATAGTTTAATGCTTGAGAAGGTCAAGACGATTTAGTGCTGTCTCTTTCCAGTGTCCACCACAGGCTCACGCATGACAAGAAATACTTCTTTATACGAGAAGGGATGAAAAAATAAGGGTGTTTAGGGACCCATAGGTTTGGTTGCAATAATGATAAAAAATATGAATCTAGTCAAGGGAAGCCACAAAAAAAAATCTTAAAACAAATTTTACTTCTGTGTCATTCTTCAGTTTTTCTTTGCCTTCCCAAAACCAGCAGAAAACTGTTTAAAGGTAAATTTTTCTTACCAAAAGTTCTTCTGTAAAAGAAAATAGTGCATGTAAATGAAGAGGATGATTTGGAGAGAAAAACTCACTGAAGAGAAGCTTGTCAAGGCTCTTGCGAGGGACATACTCATAAACAAGAAGCTTCTCGGAGGCATGGGCGCAGTAACCGATCAGATTCACCACATTTCGGTGCTGCACACGACCCAACAACCTGGCCTCGTTGATGAACTGCGTTTTCCCTTGATTCGATCTACGCGATAACCTCTTCACTGCAATCTCTCTCCCGTCACTCAATTTCCCCTTCAAAATTAAACAAACATTAGAATAAGTCTAACATTTTTTGCATACCAAGTAAAACCAAAAACTAGTTGCAATTCTTCCGTGTTGAACTTTCTCCAAAGTTATTCCCTTTCCAATCTCTACACCTTTCTGGGGACAGAAAATCAACACGAGTGCTTCTCTAGTAAAATCATTTTCTAGAAGCATTTAGCCTTAGTTTGGAAATCCGTTTTAACCCTTCCAAACATACGTTCACAGCAGAAGTATATGACAAAAGGGTTACTTGTTTTTTATCAAGGGAAAAACAATATATTATATACCATTTGGCAAAGAGGCCATATAACCCTTACATCAGCTGAAATTCAGAAATTTCATGAGGATATTTCTCAGTTCAAAAATTTTCATCTAACAACACAAAACAAAAGCTAATTGTGCAAGTGTATGCATACTTGCTGTACAACGAACCAAATACCATTTTAGTCATCCTACTTCTTGTTGAACTTAATTTCAGTTTAACAGGACATATTTCTCCCATTTCTTTTCAAAGCAACAACTTGTTCTTCTTCATTATGCATCGAAACTCATAATTATGAGTTGGAATTCACAAAAACGCCTTTCAATTTGTGTGTCTAAACGCTCGTCCATTACTCTGAAACAAGCATACGAAGCTTCTATTTCTTCGTGTGGAAATCGAGGCGAAAAAACATCATATACTTCCATTTTTTTTCAAATCAGAACAGAACATGTATTCTAATTCACTTAAATAACACAGATTTAAGTTAAAAGACCATGCAGATAAGCCAAATGAAACTCGGATTCTAATCGAAGAACAACCCTAACAGTATTTTTACACCTAATTTTTCTCCTTCAGATAATTCAATCTTAATCAACTCAAACACGAAAAATCAACAAATTGACAATTGAATTACCTTAAAGACGGGTCCAAATCCTCCCTCACCAAGCTTGTTAAGAATGCTAAATTTGTTCGTAGCAGCGACCAATGTTTCGTAGGGGAAAACCTTGTTCTCCTGTTCAGCTAACTTCTGTATATCGTCTTCGCTATGTTCCTCTAATCAAGCACAAAAAGTGTACAATTTCAATCGGAAAAACAGATTCAAAAAGTTATTCAAGAAGAAAAAAAAAAGGAATTGGATTTTTCTGTGCTTTTACCTTTACTTGAGGTGAATTTGAAGGGCTTGATGAGATTGTGAAAGAAAGAGTTGGGTTTGGTCATGGCGGTCTACGGCATCCGAAATGAGCCCATGAAAGAAAGAGAGAGGAAAATTTTGGAGCGAAAGAGTGAGAGATGCGAATTTGGGAAGTGAAAAAGATGAACAAGTGTTTGGCAACGGAACGAAGCTTTTTCTCGCATGAATGAATGAATGAACCAGAAAAGTTTCTCTCTGCAGAAAACTGGAAATGATAATTTATAGTGGAGGCGTGTTGCTTTTGTCCGCGTTGACCCACTGTTGACTTTTCACAATTTCTTGTGTTTTGTTTTAAATTGAAAAAAAATCTCTGGTTCTGCTGCGGACATTAAGCCTTCCACGGAGAAAAGAACTGGGTTAATAGTAAATGGAAGTACCTTCCAAAGAAAAGTATGCTACAACATAATTAATAATTAATAATTAATGTGTTATGTGATCAAAATATTTCAATTTTTAACTTTTGAATGTTACATAAATATTTTTGATTATATTATAAATTTTGTTTTGGAGTAATTTTAATTTGAATTTTAGTATTATACATCATAAATCCTAAATTCTAAATCTTATATCCATTAAATACATTAAACTTGATGTTTTTATTGATTTAAGCGTCAGAATATTTTTTACCGGTAGAGTCTTCTCATTGAAACTAAATCATTAAAGTTTGAAGGGAGACCACTCGAAACTCATCCCGATTCCAACTAACCTCGTATCGACAAAAACAATAAATAAATGAAAATAAAAATTCTTTTGTACTACACATGGTTGACAAAATTCAGGATTTGAGAGTCAATACCTATCTAAAAAGGTTAATTGATTTGTTCCGATACCGCCAATATAATCTTACATTGATCAAGAATTGAGGTCAATGACAGTTTATATACTTTTTTTCTCTTCCAACCTACCGAAACGCTTTTTAAAAATAAAAGTGTGACAGAATACCGACCTTCAAAATGAAACAATACATCAAATACAATGATTGAAACCCGTTTGATTGCATTTATAGTTGAAGCAAATGTATACCATTATAATTTAAATTATTGAGGGTCACATGTTTTGGTGGTACCATTTTTTTTCTCACGTTCTATGTGAAATCAAAGAATAAAGACCATCTACATCAAGAATCCGATACCTAGAAGAGCGAAGGAAGAGACACTTCCAACCCATAAAAAAACATTTAGAAAAAAACAATTCTAAAGAAAATAAAATATTGTGGAAATGAATAAATTGTTTCTTCCATAAATGATAATAAATTTTAAAAGGAGTCTCACTTAATTTCAAATTTTATTTAGTATGTTTAATCTCATTATAGAAGAATAACATGTAGGAATTCAAATTAAATGTGTCTCTTTCTTGTTATTAACGTGAAATAAGTGAAAGAAGTTGTGAAGCCATGACCAAAAGAGTCCAGTCCTAGTTTATCATATGTGAAAGGAAAATGACATGTGACTCTCTTCTTCTCATAGTCTAGTCCTCTTTTGTTTCAAGGTGTTTGGTATTATTCAATTAGAATACTTAATTTCTTGTTATCTTATTAAGAAAATTATTAAATAAAAATTAATTTTAAAAAAAAAAAAATAGTTGTTGTATTGAAAAAATTAAATACTATTTTTAAGATTAAAAAAATATTGGTATGTGACCCTGAAGTAGTTCCTATTTATTTATTTTTTATTGTTGATAAAAAAAATTGATAAATAATTTCTAAATTGGTATCTAAAAAAATCTTAAATACCAACTTTAAAATCTAAATAATTGGTAGTTAAAACTTAGGTAACTAATTAGATATCAATTTAGAAATTATTTATCAAAAATAGAAACTAATTTAGATATCGATAATTTTTTTAGTCTCTAAAATAGTATCTAATTTTGTCACTACTAGAAAATCATGAAATAGAAACCAATTTTAGAGACAACAAATAATTAGTTGTTATAGTGACTAAATTAGAGACCATTTTAGAAACTAAATAAATTTTTGGTTTCTAAATTAGTTTTTATTATTGTTAAATAGTTTCTAAATTTGTATCTAATTAGCATTGATACCAAATTTAGAATTTACTAAATAATTGATAGTTAATTAGATACCAATTTAGAAACTATTTAACAATAATATAAATTAATTTGGAAACTTTTTTTTAGTTTTTAAAATAGTCTCTGATTTAGTTACTATTGCAACTAATTATTTCGATCTCTAAAAATTGATTTCTATTTGATGATTTTTTTGTTGTGGTTTAACCACACAATTTTTTAAGATTAGATTTCTTAATCTTTGAGGATGATGGTTTAATTTTTATTTTTAAAATTTTGTTAAAAATTTCACATTAATTAAAAATAAAATCAATTTATAATATACATGTGAATTTATAAGATGATTTTAATTTTATAAGATTAAATTTCATTTTAAAATTACTTCTTAAGAGTTTTAATTCTGGGAGAAATTTTCATTTTTATTATTTTTTAATTTTGATGAGACTTTTAAATTTCTCTGTTAAGCTATCATGCTCATAATTCAGTTTATTGAATTGTACTGTATATATAATTTATGTAAAAAAAAAGTGAGAAAATTATAATATATATTGCCATTGATGCTAGAGGACCTTCACCAGCAAAGTGTTTCTGTTTCTAAAAAAAAAAATAGAATACACCTATGTACTATTAATTTAAAATAAAATAGAAAATCTAGATGAAGAGTAACACATTCCACCTCCTATTAATTATAAAATCTAATTATCTCAATTTAAGGAATAATATTTTCTATTTTCATGTAAAAATCATAATTATGAACACAAAAACAATATTTAGAAAATGTTAAAGATTTAAGTCTTACTAAAACTAAAAATAGAAGAAACAATAATGGTAAGAAATTGGAACATTTAAACCCATAATATGAACAATTGTAAGGTATAAAATCTACTTGCATATTTTTTTTTTTATCAAGTTACCCATGTTTTGATATATTTTTTTTGTTATCTATGTATACAAATTTGTTTATACTTTATCTTTATTAATATTTTATTAATTTATTTTGGTTATTTTTTTATTTTGTAATTTTTTAATTTTAAAAATTTATTTTATTTATTGTCATTTTAGGGTTGTTAATGTGGACCATGTTATTGAGAAGGATGGAGGAATTACTAGGTTGTTGTTTTAGACTTATTTTTTTTAATTGTTATTGTTCAGTTTTGAAATTTTTATTTTATTTTTATTAATATTTTATTAATTTATTTTAGTTATTTTGTTATTTCAGCTTTTAATAAAGCAATAGTTTTAAAAATTTATTTTATTTATTGTCACTTAATAACTACTTTATTTGAAGAAAGTGTAGAGATTGATACAGTGTTTTTCTATTTTAAATTGATTTTCTTCTCTATTTTTAAAATTAAAGAGATCTCTAATCTCCTCCTTCCCTATGTCTTTTAATCTTAATATTAAACACATAAATATATATAAATAATAAAAATAAAAAATACAGATATACTAAACTCTCGCACAACTGCATTTGTAAGTAAAAAATTGAACACATTACAAAATTTCCAGCTATTCTGCGTAATTAATCAACTCATTTGCATTTATTATATTTTATAATATAGAGTATGAAAAAAATACATAACTAATATGAGATTAGAGCCAAAATAATGATTGAACATCTCATAGATAGAATATGAACTAATTATAATATATAAAATAAGTACAAATATACTAAATTTAAAATTATTTTTTTAATAATATTAAATTTTAGCAGTTGTTATTGGATTATTTCATTATCAAAATATTCATAAATATCCAATTATTATATACACAGTTCTCAACCTGGAGAAAATGTTACAAACTTTATATTAATTAGAAATAGCATAAAGTTATATTCCAAAAACAAAAAAGGAAAGGAAAACACACGAGAAAGAATAAAAATGAACACATAAGTTCAACCACCACAGACATTATGGTACAACTTCAATGATTTTCAAAAACTACACTAAAAAATAAAGATAAAATTAGAATAAATAAAGCAATAAATCCATGGCACTCTTCATTCTAACCACTTTCTCATTAATCTAAACAAAATAGTTTATATACTTATAAATAATAATTTAAAATGAAAAATAGCTCAGTATAAACAAAAATAAATACCCACCACACCAGGGAGATTGAATTGAAAGAAATATTCCATTCAAGAACCCAAATAGCAGAGTTCACATCACTGTATTTTGGAATTTGATGAAATTTCAATATTATTACTTTATATTACATATATATAGAGAGTGGGAAATATGATATGCATATTATAATTTAATTTAAAATTTTGATATGTTTTTCCGTTCAGTATACTTCTACACGAAATTGATTTTTTTCTTAGTCTAAAGTTTGAATCTCGTAGATAATTATAATAAGTAAACTATTCAAATGAGTTTTTAACCATTTTTTACGTAAAGATATAGGGTTTAGGATTTAAGATTTTATGAAGATGTCATTTGTTTCAAAACTGAACACTGCATTGATGAAGTGGGTGTTTAAAACACAACCATGCATGCACTTGATATATTATGTGGAATAGATAAATTTTTGTACAAGTTCTTTGAGAAGAAGAAAAATGAACTTAGTGAAGCATTCTTCATTTTGTGCATTTCTGAATACTTATTTCTGAATTAGTACTAGAGTGCACATGAATTTCATCTAAGAAGAAAAACTTTCATTGTCCTTATGAAATCAGTCTCACTTGTCTAACATGTAAGCATGAATCTAAGTGATGTACAATTCGCTCCTCCATTGAAACAACCACCAAATACCAATCATTAGTGAAAAAAAAGACTATTTTCGACTTAATATTTAAAACAATTTTACGATTAAACGCTGTCCTTCAAAACATAGTGATAGTTTTGTGATACCAATGAATATCTCTCATCCTTAATTGATAAGTATATATGTAAATTGTTGTAGATAAAACATGAACAACGTTTCTATAGACAATATATCAAACAAAATGCAACTTCAATGGTATTATCATTTTACATATTTAAGACAAGATAAGGGTGACATCAAATGTACATTACTAAAAAATTATTAAATAAAAAATAATTTTAAAAACTAAAAGTAATTAATTATTATATTAACTAAATTAGATATTATTTTAGAGAATAAAAAATTATTAGTTTATAAAGTAATTTCTATTATTAATAAATAGTTTCTAATTTGATATCTAATTAACTAATTTTATCTATCAATTATTTAGATTATAAATTTAGTAGAAAAATATTGTTATTAAAGGAAAATAGCTTAGTTTTGTGATCAGAAAAATGATTGGGGTGATTTGAAGGTTTGACATTTCTATTTGAGATTTAAAGGTTTGACCTTTCTATTTGCACGTGGCAGAGTCGTGATGTGTTTATGGTGTCATGACTTACACCATATTTCTTTAAATATAATTTAAATTTGAAAATTCAATTAATAAAGGATACTCAAAAATAAATATTAATAATTTAATTAACTTTCAAAAAATACATTCTAAACTCTTGCCTTAATACAATCATAGTAGCCTTTTATATTTACTGTATTATTCAGAATCTATTTGGATAAACTTAGTGAGAAAAAAAAAGGTAAAATAACTTTTTTTATAATATATTAATTTATAAGAACTCTTTTATACAATTCCTCTCAATTCTTATTTTAATTTTATCTATGTCAATTTCAATTTATAAAAATTTATTTATTTATTTATTTTTTCAATTTCTAAATTTATTCTTTGTTTCTTGCTCTTTCCTGTATAAATACAACTTTTCTCTCTTAATTTATTTTAGACACGAGAAATAATTTAGAAAAAGGAACTTTTGTACCAAGTTTTTCAAAATATTTAACTAAACCTAAATTCTAAATGATGAATAAAGCAGTGTTTGGATTAGTTTATTTTATTTTTTTTAAAATGAACTTTGTTCTTTGCATAAGAACTTGTTTTCAAAAAATCAATATTTTCTCAAAATCAACCTTTCTCAAACATGCTATATAAATATCTCCAAAAGATAACATGATGTTTAAGCTAAAAACCTGACATAATAGTATGAAGAAAATTATGCAGAAGAGTAGAGCTATGCATATTGAAAAGAAAGTAATTTTTGAGCTATGCTAGAATTTTGACCTTCAAGCTAACATATCTTATGAACTCATAATGCTTAATTACTTTCAAGTCATTCTGCAGTACCAGAAAAATATATTAACCCAAGATTTAAAAATTAAGCAATCATAATCAAATATTATGAAAATAACAAACAATTGAGAAAACAGTATTTTTTTTTCTCTTTCTCTTTATGATAAGGCCAATAATCTAATATTATATTAAACTTGAGTTAAAAAAACCTTACAAAATAATAAATTTGTAAGGAGAAAATTGTTTGAACTTAAATTTGTTTCATCTTTAAAACTCATCTCTATCACAAGGTACAAAAGTAACAGCTTCAGCAAGAAAAAGGCTATACAAGTAACAGAAGCTAAAGTAGTATTTCCAAGAATATAGACAAACACTAACTTTTTATATGATTAAAAATGAATACATTATATATTTACTTTAGTATACACAAGTGAGTGAAGTGATTCACCCTTTTTCCTGCTTAGAAACAAACAAAACTCTTAGATGCAATAATGCAAAAGATGATAAAGAGAAAAGGAAGATGCTACCTCTTTGTTCCTTTCTCTCCCCCCAAAAAGGTTTAAAAAACTGACAAAACTAGTGGACCTCATTCTGTCTGTGTAATGAACAACATCTTGGAGATTGCCCCAGAATCTTAGTTGGATTTCTACTGCTTTGCTAGCCTGGCCTTTCCTCATAAAATACAAGTGCCAGGGTGGTTTCACCTTACTATACATACAATAATTATGCATATTTTCATCCTTTTTCCATAAGGTAATGATGGACATAGTCCACAAAAGTTAGTTTTGTTTATGACCAATGTTTTCAACTTGGCCATACCATGATTCTTCTCTTTCCATCAAGTAACTTTCAATTATGAGGTTAAGTTGATGTGATGCATTGATATCTATGTAGGGACAAAAGTTGTGCTTTGTGTATGCATGCTTGATTTCCAGTTTCTACATCATTTCCAACATAACATAGATGTAATAGCTACAATTAGCAAGGCCTCAAAACATCAGAAAATGCTCTCTTAAATGATAAACCATAGAAGTCTATTATTCTAATGTAGGATGCACAGTGTCTTACCAATTAATTATCTGTTTGGAATAACCAAGTAGAGTTCTTACACAGCACTATCTCCCATGTTCATGATTCTGAGTTCAACATTCCTAAGATCACGAAGATGTTGCAAAATTTCTTGGATGAGAAATAACCCCTTGTCCCCTTTCCCCAAGGATATGATACAGTGCTTTAAAAATTCTTTATCTGCTTCCAGAGCTTGGAGTCTCTTATAAACATCATCCACCTTTACTTCTACTTCTACATCAAGATTTTTCTTCTCTATTTGGACCTTTTCACTTGAACTTTTTTGCAAGGAAGTAAAATCTAAACCATTGCTCATGACCCCGTTTTCTGCTTCTTTGCCAGTTTCATCAAAGAATGGGAGAACCCTCTTGGCTTTTGTACACATTGTTTGATGCTTACCATTTGCTAATCCATTTATCTGACCTGTGTATCCATTATGGTCTTGGTACCCATTTGCATTCTCTTCACAAAGATCTTCTACTGATCTAATACCATCAAAGTACTCCTCTTCACAATTCAATATAACAAGCTTTTCTTCCAGCATCTTCAGTTGTTCTAGAATCAATAATCTCTCTTCCTCCAAGTTTTCCACTGATTCCTCCAAATATATAACATCATCTTCCGAAGTGTTCTTCTTTCTGAATTCTTCTTGATGGCTATAAATACCATTTTCTTGGCTTGTGCCTCGACTCCAATCAATAGGTAGTTCATAACTATCTGTAGCATTTCTACAAGAAGGAGATGTTCTGCTTCTTATATTACTTTCTCTTCTTGACATTATCATGGTTTCTCTAACCTCATATTCATGAACCTTTTTTTGATAAATTTCAAGCTGCTTTTCTAACTCAAGTTTCTCTTTCTCCCTCTTTATCACAAGTTCATTCAAAAGCTGCAAGGCTTCCTGGTCATACTCAGATTGTTCTTCCATCATCCTCTCATATTGCAAAGCTTCCATCCGCATTGCTGCTTTCTCTTCCTGAAGCCTATTTATCATTGCCATTGTTTGATTTGCCGCAATTGCAGATGCACTCCTCTCTTCTTCTAGTTCACCATATAGACTATTTAAGACCTTCCTTTCAGCTTTCAGGGCTGATTTCAACTTCTCAATTGTCAACTCACCACATTCTATATCACATATGGCACTTACTTCCAATGACTCTTCTGTTTCTGATTCTTTTCTTCCAAGAAGTAGAAACATCTCGTGTGGCTGATGTAGATTCTCTGCAGAAGTGGGTGTATCAGCAACTGTTTCTTCTTTCATATTATTAAGTTCCAAAGATGATGCAAATGGTTATTTACAGTTGGCATATTCATACCAAGTGACATTGTTTTAAATTCTACAAGTTCTTCATTACTCTTGACAAAACCTCATTATCTAAAATAAAAATGAAGGAAAATGGTACAGCTTATTGATATCACAATTGTTTGTTATGGACTTGTGGAAGAAAGAAGAAAAGCAGAGAAGGCTTACCACTATCATCTTGGACAGTAAAAGTAGTAGTCCTACAAGATGAGATTTCTTGCACTTCTTTATTTGAATCAAGAAGAAAATCTTGATTTTGAGTTGAGACTTCTTGTAATTCATCATCTTGCGTTTGTGTTGCATCTTCAGACTCTGAAAAAACAGCAAATTATTAGAACATTTATGCTCAACCAAGAAAATAGAACAACAGTAAGACTGAGTGATAGACTTATATAGATGAATAAAAGATTGAAACCTTGAGGTAAAACTGAACATAATTCATCATCTCTTCTTTTCATGTTTGCATCAACACTGGAGTCTTCACTTGTTTGAGGTAATTTCACCTCTTGAGAGTTTTGTTCCAAATTTTCTTCTTCTACTATTGATTCTAATATTTTAGCTCTAATCCTCAATGGGATTGACTCAACCCCATTGGCCTTGCATGCCTTTGTTGTACACTCTAGACCTGAAGAAACTGACACAGTATGCAATGGAGTGTGCCAGTTCTCAATAACAGGTTCTGATTCTGCACTACAATTTAAATCAAAATCCAAAATAACATCTTCATCCCCACTAAGCCCATCATCCCCCACCTTATATCTAAGTTGATTTTGGCTTTCTGTGGCAAAGGAATCACCATATTCAACAGGAATCAAAAGGGAATCATTACCATGAATGAAAAAATCCAAATGTTTGGGTGGAATCAGTTCGGTAATCTCATTAGAGCAAGAAACTTGATGAGTGGTCTCCTCACAAGGTTGATCATCCATTGGGGCATTCAAAGATTCCTCCTTTCCTCCTCTACCTGAGTCCTCACCAGCATAAAAAGCAATGTCGCTTCCCCTTTTCTCTACAGAGTTTTGTTCCTCTTCAACTCTACCATGATCCGAGTGATGATGGCCCTCATCAACCTCTGCCTCAACCTCACTTTCAGTAATCAAATTCCTTTTCTGGGTACAATCCAAAACCCTCGAAGAAGACTTATCTTTGATAAGGTTAAACTTGCTCACAGAGTTGTCACCACAACAAGAACACCTCGAAGGCTCCATCCCATTCTCAAGTACCTTGTTATTATCATCAGCATCAAGAATCACACCCTTTTGCTGCATCCATGGAAAGTGGCCAAAACTCTTAGACAAGTTCACAAAATTTGGGTGACACGAAGATGAGCAATCCTCACACATACTTTCTGATTCAGCTAGTTTTCTGTGATTGAAGCAGAAACCCAGTTTGGAAATCTCCAAAGCATGAGCTTCACACACAAGATCCCTGCAAGAACACTTGTTATTTTCAGGCTCTATGATGTGATCAATCCTTGTGCACCATATGCAGGGTCTTGTAAGACCAAAGTAATCCACAAACTTCATGATTAGATAAGAAAAGAGAGAATTTAGAAGGAGGAGGATGATCAGAATCCATTCAAGGACGGCATAGACAAGAACCACGGTGATTTTGTTGGTATTTTTATGCAACATGGTTGCAAACTTGTTGGTAGCCATGTAAATCTTCTTGACATGTACAAACAAGAAAAAATATCAATTTGCAACCTACAAAAGGAGAAAGAGATGTCTTTTAGAAAAAAATGTTGAGAGAAAAAGAATTTTAAGACTAGATGACAAAATTGAATTGTGGGGTGGTGTACAATGTTTGTGAAAGAGAATATAACATGGGCAGAGACCAATAATGGTTTTACTTAGAGAGTGAGAAAGTAACATGAACAAAATGAGTGAAAGTTTTTTTTTTTTTGAGATTATGCTGAAATTTTTGTTTGGGATGCTCTGAGATTAGGAAATTCCAAAAGTTGATTCAGGAGCAGTGATGGTTTTCATAAGAGTTTTCAACAAATTGTATCTTATCTTCTTCTTTTTTCTGCCATTCATAATACTTTTATTTCTATTGACTTTTAATTTCATATTCTTGTCCATATTTGACAAATATATAAATTAATTTCTCATTCCATGAATATATATTTAACTTCAACTTCATAAATAAGGTTTGCATTTATTTATATATTATAAAATACCTATGTATAAGGGTAGAATCACCCCTTAAATGATTCCTGTTATTCAATTTTTATTACTGATAAAAAAAATTATAAAGTATCTTAATCTTTAATAGGATCTTCAACAAATAAATAGAAGAAGATTAAATAAATACTCAGTTTAGTGAATTTTTTTATCAAATAAAATTTATTTAATTTTAAAATGATCTTATTTGATGGAATGTAGAAATAATGTAGAGCTTTGTAGAGAGTACAGACAATATGTCTCCCGTGGAAGGTACAAAAGATGTATTATGTGTGACTTTGTCTTAAACACATTTTGTGGTTTTTGAGAAACTTTTTTGTTTAGGGTTTAATATGTTGTTAAGTCTATTGTGACTTGGGACACTACATAAAATTTTGAAGGGACCTACTACTATATATATTAGATAAAATAATTTAAATAAAATTATTAATATTTAAATATTTTATCTAAGTTTCAAATAATATCTTAATGTAAAGTAGCACTAAAATGTATAGAAAAAATTTATCTAATTTTAAAGTGTTAGATCTCCTTTATTTTAGAGATTTGAAGTTATCAATGATGGAATTAGAATTTCAAAATATGAATAATATTTCTTTTAATATAAGTAATTATATTGTCAATAAAAAAATTAATTTTTATTTTAATTATTTATCTCAAAATTGAATTATTATTTTAATTATATACATATTGATCTACGCTGTCAATTTTTTTTATATATAATCAAAATATATAATTAGGTTAATTACTTTATCTATTTGTATAAATTAATAATATAAATGTGTGAATAATTACATATTTATTCAGTTTTTAATATTTAAAATAAAAAATAGTGTTAGTGAAACATGTACGTAATAGAATAATAACGAAGAAAGTTAAGATTCAACCAATTATCTTGCTCTCACCCATTTACATTTTGTCCTAAAAACTATTTATTTCCTTGGACCCAATTTTTTTTCTGTAAAAGAAATAAATGTTTTTGTATTACATAGTATAAATCCATGTAAACTGAAGTTGGGTACCTCATATTTTGCAACTTTTGTTTGTTGGTTCTCGTTTTATCTATTTATCTTTAGAGAATTCTAGAGAGATCAAAGTGGTGAAACATTTCAATTGATCATCTCTTTTTTTTTTTTACTTTTCACTTATATATTTTCAATGTATATATTATTACTCGTAAAAGGATCTCTTAAAACATTTTTTTTATGAGTAAAATCCACACCTTGATGTGGGACAAGTTTATATGAATCTTCATTTAATCATTTATGACTATAATATATTCATTGAAAACATATAAACATAAATTAACATAATATTATAAATTTATAATATTATAGATAAATGTACCCAACAAAATATAATTATAAAATAATTTAACTATATAATATAGTTGAAGAGATGTGCTACTATTAATCCAACGATCAATTAATATTGAGTTTTCTACCTAAAAAATTTGAATGTTCGTATTTCTTTCATGTTGGTATATGACATTTCTCACATTTTCAATAATTGAATCTCACATTTCTTATACTAAGTGAAGAATAATGATATGTGTATCTGTTTTTTCTCGAAAACATCATAAATAAAGACTGTAAAAGTAAATATGTAATTAACCTTCATCCACTCATTACTAGTCAACAAAGTTTCTTTCTAAAAAATTCACTATCCATGTTATAATCAGCATTGGATGGGATTGGAACACAAGTTCTTTCCGTGACTAAAGAAACTTTAACAACTACACCAGACAAATTCTTTAGTATTATTATGATTTTTATTATATTTATTATTATTAATAATATGAATAATATTAATAGTATTAATAATATTAATAGTATTAATAATATGAATAATATGAATATAATATTAATAATATGAATATAATTTATATTATTATTATTAATATAATTTATATTATTATTATTATTATTAATATAATTTATATTATTATTATTAATATAATTTAATAATAATTTAATTTATATTATTATTAATAATATAATTATATTAATAATAATAAGTATAAATTATATTAATTATAATAAGTATAAATTATATTAATTATAATAAGTATAAATTATATTAATAATAATAAGTATAAATTATATTATTAATAATAAGTATAAATTATATTAATAATAATAAGTATAAATTATATTAATTACAATAAATATAAATTATATTAATAATAATAAATATAAATTATATTAATAATAATAAGTATAATAAAAATCGAAATATGACCAAGGAACTTGACCAGTGATTGCTGCATCTCTAGTAACTAAGAAAACTTAGGTTTGAGTCTAGTAAAGTCATCCTAGTGGAGGAAACGATGGTTAAGTTCTCAAGCTTTATTTTATTCTTGGGTGGAGATGGTGAGGTGTGTGTAAAGTGACTTTCGTGGTAGAGGACACCTTTTAATTGTAAAAGGAAAGGTGTAATTTACTATTATTTGTTCTACTACAATAGGAAAATGTTATTAATCAAGGAGATATTTTTATTTGCTTAAAAAAATTATTTAATCTATTTAAAAAAACACACACTAATTTAGATTTATTTTAACAATGACATGCATCCGATTTTTTTAAATTTCAAAATTACCCTTCAATCTATTAAAAAACTACATTAAAAAAATAAATCTAAAATAGATTATTATTTTATGAAAATGAAATTCTGAAATAGGATGTTAAAAAAATATAAAAATAAATTATATATTATGAATTATAAATCATTTTAATAATCATAAAAATAAAAAATATTTTTACGTATATGAGTTAGAATATTTTATGAATTTATAGTTAATTTTAATAAATATAAATACACGTAAAATAATGATAAAAAAAATATTTTAAAAAAATACAAAAGCACATGATAAATTAGATGAATTATGATAAATTAGAATAGTAATTTATAGTTTATTTTGAGAAACATAAACTTGACAGTGTTTGGTCATTTGAGAAAGTGAATGATGAGAAGAACCAAACACACACAACGCTTTCTCTCCGCTCAGTTTCAGCTCCTTCACTTTCTTCCTCATTCTCACACCTTCTTCATCCACCATCACCCTTCTCACCATCTCCGCCACCTCTTCCCTTCCCACAACTCCTCCGCCCTTCTCCGCCACCCGTACCGCCACCCCAAGCTCCTCCGACACCATGAAAGCATTCATCCTCTGCTCAGCGTAAAGCGGCCACGCCACCATGGGAACGCCGCTCTCCACGCTCTCCAAAACGGAATTCCAACCGCAGTGCGTCACGAAACCCCCCGTCGCAGGATGTTCCAGGATCTCGGCCTGCGGGGCCCACAGCGAGACCACAACCCCCACCCCCTCCGTCCTTTCCACAAACCCCTCCGGCAAGTAACCCACTGCAGAGTCAACGCCACTCGCCACGTCGAAAAACGCGCCACTCGCGTCGCCTTCGCACGGTGGCCGCACCACCCAAACAAACCTCTGCCGGCTCAGCTCTAACCCCAACGCCACCTCCCTCATCTGGTTCTCCGACATCGTCCCACCACTCCCGAAGGACACGTAGATGACGGACTCATCCGGTTGCCCGTCCAGCCACTGCAAAACCGCACCCTTCTTTCCACCCTCCGCTTTCTTCACCAAGGGTCCAACCGCATACACTTCTCCCTTCGTAAACCCTCCCAAAACCCCATTCTCTCTCAGCGCTTTCGTCGCTGCGGGCTCAAGATCTTCCCACGTGTTCACCAGAATCCCATCGGCGGCTACGCTCTCCTTTGCCGCTTCAAGGCAAGCCTCGTACATCGCCCCTCCCGGAGATAAAAACGCTTCGAGCGTGTCCTCGAACCGGACCGGTTCGCAGCCGGGAATCGGAAGCGGTTCGCGGCTTTCGGCGTGTGTTTCCATAATTTTCTTGTCGGCGACGGAAAAATAAAGTGTAACCGCAGCAAACCAGGCGGTGGTGGCGAAGTAAACGTAGGTTAGCATGGAAAGTTCACGTGCCATGGGCAAAGCTTGAAGACCGAACATGTCGACGATAAGAGCCGAAGGAGGAGGAAGGGTGTTGATGGATGTGATGGAGGAGCGTAGAAATGGAAGGGAGTGGAGCATGGTTAACTCGATTCGTAGTTCTATGGGAGCATTGGGTGGTAGTTTATGGGAGACATCGATGGGAGGAACATGGACGATGTTGAGGGAGCTAAGGTTGGATGTTTGTTGGAGAATCTGAGAGGTTGAGGTTGTGGTTGTGACGAGGAAGATGGTGACGTGGAAGGAGTGGTGTGTGAGGAGGCGTTTGGCTAGCTCCACCATGGGAATTATGTGCCCCATGCCGGGACTTGCCAGAAGAACTGCATGTGCTTTTGATGTTACCATTTCTCTCTTACTATCGATCAATCAAGATCACCTCTTTTCAGTTTCACCTTTAACTTCTAATAATATTAAATATTGTTTTTGGAAATATGTATGCAGAATGTTAGTTTAGAATGTTAGGTGAGGTACCAAAACTTTTAAGGAAATTTTGTAACATTTACATGGATAAGAAAGGGAAAAAGAAAGCGTTAGTATTTGTATCAGTGTTAGTGTTGATGGTGGTTGGGGAGGAAGGTATGTTGATGGTGGTTGGAGAGGAGCACGAGAAAAGAGAAAGTTGGTTAAATTTTGGGTGTGTTTGCTTTTGGGGGAGACGGGAGGGAGGTTGAGACCGGAGGTGAATGGGTGTCACCTTGTTTATTTCTACGAAAGGATGAGTGTGAGAGTGAGTGGAAAGTTGAGAGTATTTAAAAGTTTCTCTTGAACAGGAATGCGAGTAGAATGAGATGAAAATGCCACAGTGTCCTTCATACAATAATATTAATAATGGAAATTATTATTAATAATAGTTTTGTGTATATATATAACATAACATAATTTAAAAAATCATAAATAATATTAAAATTATCTAAATAAATTAACTTAAGGAACAAAATTAATTTAAATTAATAAAGTGAAAAATAATAAAATTATACTTACATTTAAAATTATATTTAATTAATTCTTTGAATTTTATATTTTTTTCTTTTATTTATAAATGAAATTTTAAATTATTTTAATTAATTAAAATATACACAAAATTACTAATTATTTATTCTTTTTTTTATATAAGAGTAAATTTGTAATCTTACAATTTACACTATTCAAAATAATTTAAAATATACTTACAACCATCAAATCATTTACGTATCTCAATCAACTTTCTTCAGACATCCATTTTAAGATACCCTAATCTAAACATACTCACTTTTTTCACACTTTTTTCTCACACTCTCACTCTCCCACACTCTCAACTTTCTACTCTTATATGGAAGTCTTTGCTTGCTCCACCATGGAAATTATGTGCCCCATGCCGGGACTTGCCAGAAGAACTGCGTTTGGTTTTGATGTTACCATTTCTCTCTTTCTCTCTTACTATCGATCAATAAGATCACCTCTATGTCCTTTATATGCATGAAATTCAACCATAGTAATTACATAGGTCCCCAAATTTTTACAACATCAATTTTAGATTTCGTGATTTGTTGGAACTTTTAGAAAAAAATTCTAATTTTTTGCTTTTTTGCTTGTACTTTTTTCTTCTGCGATTGCAATGCAATTTTTTTCTTTTGCAGTATAAGGCTTATGTTTATCCATATTAATAAAAATAATAATTTTAATAATAATAATTAAAATAATAGTAGTAATTATAATAATAGTAATAATACTAATAATTTTAATTTTAATAATATTATTATTAATAATAATATTAATATTAATAATTACTAGTATTTACAATAATATTCTTCCAACGTGTTATATTCTTAATATCTCAATTTAACTTAGTCAAATATGTTAAAATAAACATTACTTTATTATGGAGAAATTGGTAGTGTGTCACCACTTATTATGTCACTAACAACATTGATACTGAGATTACATAACTTGATCTTGGTGTTTTTCACTAAGGTCACTTTACACACACCTTATGAATCATCCCACCCAATAACAATAGTAAGTTCAAAATTTTAAAAATTACATTACTCTCCAGAAAAATGGTAGTAAGTCACCATTTATTTCTACACGAGTCATCACTGATTGTGACTAAATAACTTGATATTGGTGTCCTACATTATTTATACATACCTCTGCACTGCACCACCCTACATAAGAACAACACAAACATTGAATTTTTTAAAATTAATTAATTGTGCAGAAACTTGGTATAGCAAGGGTTACCACTTACTCTAACTAACTACATTGACACGTAGATTAGATAATTGTACATTGGTGTCCTCCATTGAGATCACTTTAGACACACCATATGCTAAAAAGGTTTAGAAGTTTGAAAAAATGACTCCAAAAGATAATTATTAGTCATAAATAATCTTCTTACAAAGAGGATAACATGGATAGTGAAAATTTGTGAAAGAAACTTTGTTAACTGGTAATTGGGGGATGAAAGTTGATTACATTTTTGCTTTTAAGACCTTTATTTATGATGTTCTCAGGAAAAAATAGATACACATATGATTACTCTTCACTTAGTATAAGAAATGTGGGATTCAATGATTGAAAATATTAGAAAAGTCATAGACCAACATGAAAGAAATATGAACATTCATAATTTGTTTAGGTACTAAACTCAATATTAATTGATCGTTGGACTAATAGTAGCACATCTATTTAAATCCAGCGTAATATATTATATAGTTAAATTATTTTATAATTATATTTTTTTTTGTACATATTATATATAATATTATAAATTTATAATATTATGTTAATTTATATTTATATGTGTTCAATGTATATATTATAGTCATGAATTATATGTGTTAAATGAAGATTCATAGAGACTTGTCCCACATCAAGATTTGGATCTTACTCATAGAAGAAAGAAATGTTTTAAGAGGTATTTTCATGATGTGGATGTAAGGAAACAAGTAAATATTGAGTTTGCAAACTTTTTAAATGGAAGAAAAGATTTTGTCGATATTGATGCTTCAAGGGATAGAGGTAAAATGGATGCAAAATCACGGTAAATTGTTCATGGAACTCGTGCACCAAGACTTCAAAAGAAAAAGACTTCAGAAGAAAACAACTTGAGAATGAGAAGAAGACTTCAAGAAGATGAAGAAGAAGAAAAAAAAAAGATATTTCTATTATAATATATGAGTAGGTGTAGTCAGAAAATTTGTGTTTTCTAATATATATTCATATTTATTAAAATGAATTATAAATTTATATTGATAATTTTTATTCAAGTTTTTATATTAAACATAATTATATATAAATAATAAAAATAAAAAATGTAGGAGACGCATGTTTTGGCTGTATTTCCACTAATTTTATTAGTTTGTTTTACAATTTGGAACATAAAATTAGAATTTTAGATTCTTCTAATTTAATTTTTTTTTAATAGAATGTTTGTTTTGAATTGAATAATTCAAAATTTCATGTAGTATTATAACTACCCAAAATGAAACACTTAACCTTTTGATTGTAGAATCTCTAACTACTTTGAATAAAGAATTATTATTTTAGATTTTTCAATCGGAAAAACCTCCAAATTACATAATGAGAAAATAAATAAAAAAACAGGGTTATCTCCACTCGTTGCCCGAATCCTTTTCCAGAAAAACAAAATACTTATCCAAAGGAGTTAGCTAACTTCAACCTCTTCGTAACCATGACCTCCAACAATATTTTTTGACAACTTTAACGTCCAAATCAAGAACTTGTGTCAATTGTCTGGATGTAATAGGGCAGACTATCTACACAATCTCTATTCAAGATATGCATGTGAACATTGAAAACGTATGCATCTGCGAATTTGAATAGAGATGTAACCAGAGAGAAATAAAATCCCACCATTGTCTTATTGTAAAATGATTGACATTATGACCATATATTATCTTAAACACTTCATCCTACAAACCATATCTATCTAACAAATGCAGCTTTACAATTGAATCTCCGAAATAATGTGTTCCTATATCATGCCAGTGCTTCCAAATGGGTTGTTATTATGAGGGTGAGAAACAGGATGCACAGGAAATGCCCCATATCCTGCATCTTCGAAGGGATTTGCTGGGCTCATCAGCATATGCTGCTGCAGAGGCTGATGCTGATATGGTTGGTAATGACCGAAAGGATGATGTATATGCTGTTGAGAAATTGTTGCCATTTGTACGTTGGGTGGGCGAGGGAAGCTAGTTGACAAACCAAAAGGATGTTGCACTTCGAATGGGTTTGGAGCTGGCACTCCAAAAGCAGGTTGTTGTACATATCTATATGCTCCTGGATCATATATGCTGTTGAGGGTGAGAGAACTCAACCTACCAGCCTGATATTCAATGAAAAAAATTTGATAAACACAGCCGTTAATTATTTTTATTAAACAATCTAGCATGTGAATAACCAAACAATTAACTCTTGATTTTGCTTAATAATAATAAAAACAAGTTGCATAAATTAGTAAACACTAATCTGGTATCCGAAAAAGAGGAATCGCCGCCAAATCACTAACAAACTAATCAATATGACATGACATTGACAAGAGAAAACCATGTGTAACATTATAAAAATGATGTTGGGCAATAAGAGATTAAGAGCGATCTAAACAAGCTTCTTGGGTAGAATTATGTAAATACTCCTCTTCCGAGTAATTTATATTTATGTATTCTGAAACAGTACTACAAATCCTATACATCACAAAGGTAAGCAAGAAGCAGACATACACTATAATTCTGCAATACATCACATTAGACTCCAAAAAATAATTCCTGAACGTGTCATCCAATGGTCCAAACAGCTGAATCATGAAACACTATAATGAATGCTAGGTTTTTTTAATTTTATTTTAATATTCAACGGTAAAAAATTCAAAAATTAAAATAGTATTTTAAAAATCATATGATGCCTTAATCTTGCAAGCCCATAATAGAATATGAAGTAAATTTTAATTATATCAAATCTCCTGCTTCTGGTCTAAAATAGAACCAGTTCAACATCCAGCATCCAACTGAATTCAGTGAATGGTATCAATTACATTACTTTGACTATATAGTATGGTCAATGAATGCTTAGTATCTGATTATTTCTGAGAATAATTTAAAGTAAAGGGAAATAAACACACTAAAAATGTAAGAACGACCTACCAATTGTCTCTCATTGACTGGAGAAACAGTTGTACTTGGAGTGGAGACCAGAGCAAGCTCCCATCCGGTTGGATCTAAATCTCTGGCCGGATCAGCACGTGAATCTAAAGCAGTAATTCATATATATGCACAAAACAGTCGTACATATTATCTACCAAACCTCACTGAATTGTAGAATTTTGAATAACCAAAAAAGCTCACCAATTTCGGTAGGGACTATGGCTAGGGCATGAGCGTTTCTTTCTTCTATGAAGGATGCATCAGATGTACTGTCATTCAACCCCTGCAACCACGACAAAGAATGAAGAAAGTTGAAGAAAAACATAATCTGAAATAACTGAACCTTCGATTAAAGTTTCACCAGTAAATCTTCAGTTTCAAAATAGTTGTGAGACGGTGGAGGAGGAGCAAGCTCAGAATTTGAGACAACATCATCAACTGGCAATGAGGGCTCCTGTTCTTGAGATAATTTATTGTATTCTATTGTGGGAACATCATCTGGTCTGTAAGTCAGTAACTGTTGATAAAAAAGAGTATTAGTGACCTAGAACCTAATCCAAAAGCTCAATCTTCCGGAAAATAATGCATTGATGTCTGGAATCTATTAATAAAAAATGTCAATGATAAAGAAACCCTGACAATTATTCCTTTATAAACAGTGAATTATGTACTTACTAATGGCTCGCTTGAAACTGTAACCAGTCGCGGTGCATCCTTTATGTAATCTTCCATGGTAACAAGAAATGATAGTGGAGGCTATAAACATCAAAACGTAAGCAGTGAGAAAAATTAAAAATGAAAGATAACTTTACTCTAAATTGATGCAATAACAGACATATACCTCTGTTAAAACAGGAAACTGAAAATTCCTAGCAATTTCCAATCTTTTGCATATTTCATAGAAATCAGAGAGACTTTCTGCCTGTAATCGCTAGGCATCTCAATACAGGCATCATGAAAAAATATATTACAAAAGCCTAGTGGCATACAAATAATCACCTGCTGGCCTGCACGTTTATAGACATCAAAGGCTTTGATAGCTTCATGCCTGAGCATCTCAAAAAACTACAAGGAAATAAAAAATTATCACTTACCAAAATTGTACCCGTTTTATTTAAATTTGATACTATAGCGTAGGTAATGTATGTCCGTTTACCTTATCAACAAGATTGATAATGCCGTCATTAATAGCACAATAAATTTTAAAGCTTTCTTTTAAAACCTAAAATGATCATAAGAAGAACATCAATAGCAAAACTAACCAATTCCAAAGCAATCTAATATATGAACTTTTAAAAGTATATAACTTCAATATAATTGAACAAATGTTTCAAATGAAAGGTATAAACACAAGAGTGTGATTTGTGAAATTAAGGGAATTTACAACTACAAATGAGGCATCATTACAATAAATTGTCACCATAACAGTTGGCCCTGAAAAGATTATTGAAAATCAGTTCTCATATTACCAGGGACCCAACATGGCCAGCACCACCATTTTTCAAGGAAGCAGTAAATAGTTTAGATACGTGTATGTTTTTCCAATTGATGCTTGAATTTCATAGCCCAGCAATTTAGTTTTCCATTGTAGTAATACACAAACAAACAAAAAAAGAGAAGTGTTCGACAACTTCTAAGATCAAGTGATCAACCAAATTATGCATCAGTCAACTGCACAATAATATATCATAATTTCCCCTAGGCTATGGCGATGTAAGAGTACCGATAGAAATCTATAATAAATGACACACCTAGAAAATTGTTCTTAGAAAAACAAACTAATTTTATTTCTAGTCTATTTGAAAGTTCATAATGAATATCTTGACACAATACATACCAGGGCCAGGGCATATTGTATCACATAGCTGCTAAAAGCTGCTCCTTCTGGCTGAAAAGTCGCAGCACAATTGGTTAGCCATTATTCAAAAACAAAATACAATACTGATAGAACAATTTTGGAAGAAAGAAAGAGAGGGAGTGACAACATAGAAAAACGAGAATGAATCTCCACAGGGTTCAGAAATTCAGAATATTACACGGCAACCAACAAGGCAATAGAGAAGCCGCTGCAAAGCAGGCAAGTGCTCCAATAGCTCCTCACTGTTCAAATCCCTTGTCCTGCTATATCCCTGCTTGGACCATGGCATGAAAACCTCAAAAAATAGTTCACAAAAACACATTTCAAGAATTATGAAAACTACTTTAAATTGAACCACGGGGTTAGTGGGGTGGGGGGGGGGGGGGGCTCACTTTATAAAAGGGTTTTTTTTAAAATTTTCATTTTTTTCTATATTTAAAAACTTTATTTTTTTTTCCCCT
>Ga0123342_1002242_pt1 | contig 32212 bp, 27 predicted proteins | sample Turbeawhitnodule_FD_89960 | JGI IMG/M metagenome (GOLD analysis project Ga0123342, IMG submission 89960) | Root nodule microbial communities of legume samples collected from Mexico - Turtle bean Mexico white nodule | ecosystem: Host-associated > Plants > Roots > Nodule | place: Mexico: Nepantla... | reverse complement strand
TTTTTTTTTTTTTTTTTTTTTTTTTTTTTTTTTTTTTTTTTTTTTTTTTTTTTTTTTTTTTTTTTTTTTTTTTTTTTTTTTTTTTTTTTAATTTTTTTTTTTTCATACCTATGTTCGTTACATTATCAATAAATGGTAAATAGACCATTTTATTAAAATAATAAAAAAATGTAAATATTTATGTTGTGATGAATAAATAACAGGATAATAATGAAAGGGTTTTGGAGGTGGCATGGGTGGGGAATTTGGGTTGAGTTTTAAAGTGATTATTTTTTATATTTTATGGTTGAAACTAATAAATATAACATTTTAAAATTTAATATTAATAGTTTCTTAAATATTTATAGAAATACTAAATATTTTAGTCTTGGTGATTGGACTTGACGGTCAATCAATATTAAGCAATAAGTGGATTCGGGCTTTGTTTGTCTTTTGCAGTAGCAGCAACCATAGTGTCACTTTCCAATTAATTTTATTCATTCTATGTTTCAAACTTTTCTACACATGTAATTAACTGATTTACTTATTGCATAACATACTCTAAATTGGTTTTCTATAAGAGAAAATTCATTTTGAGTAGGATATTCTAATTGATAAGTTCATCCATACAAATAACTTTGAAAAAATTATTGTTCAAAAGAGAAAGAATGAAGTCAAGAAATAACAAGCATCATTCTTCTATCCCATACAAAGATAGAGAGAAAATGAGACATTAACCAAGGAGGAAGATAGAACATAAGTTTGAAAACCACGGGTAAGTTAAGTACAAATGCTTTTTCTTATTCCATCTTTTGTGGAAGCTTGATCCATAATGATTTAACTTCACTTTTTTTTTTCTTGTAAGGACGAATTGTTGTTACATTGAGGTAGTGCTAATAAGACTTGTTTTTATAAGTTACAAAACTAACTTTCTCTTATAGAAAGTTACATGGAATGACATGTGTTACTTTATATTGAATTTTTCTTACAAAAGATTATTTATAAATTTTTCTTACAAAAGATTATGTCTCGATTTCACACCTTTTGGTCAGTCGACCTTCGTTTATGATCTCGTCTTTGATTGGAAGTACATGTGGTATTTGCAATAAGTATTCAAACGCTTAGGTCAATTGTGTCTGAATTAAATTATATGTGATAATTAAAATTTCATTATCTTACAAATTAAGGATGTTAATCTATTTATAGTTTTGGTTATGCACCCCTATCTACGGGGAAGATTATGACAGATCCATGCAAACTCATATCTTCCTAATCATGCTTTAAGGATATTATTGAGTTTTTTAATCGCTAATTATTTCGGCTTTTTATTAGGTTAAGAGATTGAGGGATTGATTTTAGTTGGGAGCTATTTTATTTGGTTGGTGTAACAAGGTCTCATGAGGATTTTAGTTTACCACTCTCACTTGGTAGTACAAAACTTCAATATGTTAGTCCTCTCAAATTGGTTCGTCAATGATAATGAATAAGGGTGAGCAAAAAATCCAAATTACAAAATCCAATCCATAATTATCCAAATCCATATTAGTTTTAATCCATTTAAATGGATTTATCTCAAATCTAAATCCATATTTTTGGATTTTAAATCCAATCCATTTAATTAGATATGGATTAGATATAGATTGAATACATTTTTGGATTATCCAAATTGCATTTTGGGTTGGATTTTGACTTGGCTTGATCCAGGTTGAGCCAAGACAATTCGAGCCTAGGTTGAACAAAGTTGGCCCAAGTCCACGTCGAGCTGAGTCGTCCGGGCCCAAATCGAATCGAGTTGGTATGGACCAAAGTCGAGCCAAGTCATTTTAGACCAAAGTCAAGCCGAGTCAACCCAGGGCCAAGTCGAGTTGAGTGGCCGATATTGAGTCGACCCGAGTCTTTCAAGACGAGCGGGCCCGTGCCTATGTTGAGCCGAGTGGGCCCGAGCCCATGTCAAGCCGAGCAGTCTCAGGCCCATGTCGAGCCAAGCAGGCCCGGGCCGAAGTCGAGCCGGGCAAGCCCGACCTGATGTCGAGTCGTCTGGGCCCAGATCGATGTCGAGTCTCCCGGGCCGATCTCGAGCCGAGCAGGCCCGAGCTGATGTCGAGCCAAGCGAGCCCAGGCCGATGTCGAGCCGAGCAGGCCCGAGCCAATGTTGAGTCGTTCGGACTTGGGCCCGGGCCGATGTCGAGTCCTACGGGCCCGGGCTGATGTCGAGTCCTTCGGGTCGGGGCCGATATCGAGTCGTTCAAGCCCGGGCTGATGTCGAGTCGTTCGGGCTTGGGCCGATGTCGAGTCGAGCGGGCCCGAGCCAATGTTGAGTCGTTCGGGCCCGAACTGATTTCGAGTCGTCCGGGCCCGGGCCGATGTGGAGCTGAGTGGGCCCGGGCCGATGTCGAGTCGAGCGGACCTAGAACGATGTCGAGCCAAGGGGGCATGGGCTGATGTCGAGTTGAGAGGGCCCCGACCAATGTGGATCTGAGCGGGCCCGGGCCGGTGTCGAGTCGTTCGGTCTCAGGTCGATGTCAAGTCGTTCGGGCGGCCGATGTCGAGCCGTCCGGGTCTGGGCTGATGTAGAGCCGAGTTGATCCGCGTCCAGGTTGAGTCGGCTTAGGCTCAGTTCGAGCCAAGTTGGTCTGTGTCCATATCAAAATTAATTTAATGTAATTGACAAAATGGATTTAATATAATTAACGAAGTGAATTTAATCTAGATTTAATTCACTTTAAATGAATTTTAAAAAATTCAAATATATTTGATCCAATTAAAATGAATATGAATTTTATTTAGATTTTGATTGGATCTAGATTGGATTTTGAAAACCACCCTAATAATGAACACCATCAGTTTCTTATTTTAAAGACCAAATTGATGGTAAAAATGTCACATGGACGGACCAATTTGATGTCATTGTATCTTTTATATTGAAATGTTCATTCAATCATTTCTGTTGTTTGCTGAGGTAGTTTATGATGCTCAATTTAGAAACCATTCAATCTTTGAAGTGCGCGTTTTCTGTATAAGGAATGAATCTCATGTTGTTTTGAAACATAGTGAGGAAATTAGTTGGATAGTGTATGTGCTCCCACTGAAATCGATAAATATAAAAAGAAATAGCAAGCTTGAGAATTTTCAGCTAGTAAGAATATGGATAAGAAATTACATATTTTCGTTCAAGTCAATTGTGAGATATGACACTTAACTCTCACAGTGAGATTCTAATGTCAAATTCATAGAAAAAAAATATTCTTCTCTACAACACATTGCAAAATTTCTCACTTAGAAATTATCAATAGTTTCTGGATAAGTTTTGAGGTTTCAAATTCATATACATCATGCTAAAATCGCATGCTTTTAATTTATTGAACAGAGAATTGTGTAACCCTTTTTCTTAAAATTAGAATCAGAACATGTTTTTTTTTTTTAAAATTCTGTGTAAGAATTGAACATAGAACTTACAACAATTCACAAGCTACTAAATCTTCTTAGTAATAAATAATGTATCTGGAAGAAAGCAACAAATGTGATCAAAATTAATAGATTATTACATTTGTCAATTTTCACTCAACACTTTATTTGTTACAAAGCACATCCTATCATTGAGTAACACCATTCTCGCTTTTGATCTTCTCCCTGATTCGAAATTTCTGAACCTTCCCAGTTGAATTAACAGGTAAATCTCCAAATACCACACTCCTTGGAACCATATGACTAGCCAAATGATCTTCACAGAACTTGATGACTTCTTCAACAGTGGCACTACATCCCTCCCTCAATTTGACAATTGCAAATGGTGATTCCAACAAGTATTCATCACATCTCCCCACAACAGCAGCTTTCAAAACCTTTGGATGATTCAACAACACTGCTTCCACCTCTAGTGAGCTCACAGCCTCTCCCTTACAGTACATAATATCCTTTCTTCTATCCTTCATTGTTATGGAACCATTTGGTTGTCTAACCCCAAGGTCCCCAGTCATATACCATCCATCCCTAATAGCCTCTTTAGTTGCTTCCGGATTCTTAAGGTACCCCACCATCAATGCATCCCCTTTGAACACAATTTCACCTATGGTTTTCCCATCACAAGGTGTACTTTCATTAGTCTTTGGATCCTTCACATCAACGTTTTGCATAAACCCTGACATACCATAATTCAACTTTGTATGTTCACTGTCTGAAGTGGGGTTCCATGGTCTAACAATGAAAGGACCATAAGTCTCTGTCATACCATATCCTATGTTCACATCAAATCCCAGTTGTGACACCTTGTTAAGAACATGGATAGGTGGTAGCACACCAGCAACTGCGGCTTTCACCCTATGAGGAAGAGGCCTCTGGTCACAGGGTGATGTATTTGCAATCATGTCCAAAAGGGTAGGTGCGCCACAAAAATGAGTTACCTTGTAACGGTGAATTGCATCAAATATGCTTTTTGCTGAGACATTCCTTAGGCAAATATTGGTGCCACCAATAGCAGGCATGACCCAAGGAAAGCACCATCCATTGCAACGAAACATGTCAACTGTCCATAGGAACACTGCCATTTGTTTCATCTCAAAACGAGCAATTGCTGCAAGTGAATTAAGATAAGCACCTTTATGACTATACACAACCCCTTTAGGAAGGGTCCCTGTGGTGCCTGAGGTGTAGTTCACTGATATGGGATTGCATTCATTGCTTGGTTTCAAAGTCTCAAAATCCTTTTGTCCAGTTGCAAGAAGTTCATTGTAGTTTAAGGTACCTGGGGAGATATCCTTCACTGAGAAAGATGGTTCTAGATCATAACGTGGTATTAGGACAATATGGGGTGGCTTGCATTTCCTCTGGTATAGAATTTCACATGCTTTGAGAGCAGAATCAATGAACTGGTAGTCCACAAACATGATTTTGCATGGCTCTAATTGTTCCAATATCAGAGCCAATGCTGTCACATCCAATTGGGTATTCAATGCAGAAAGAACACCCCCTGCCATAGGAACACCAAAATGAAGCTCGTACAGTGCTGGAATATTTGGTGCCAAAGCTGCAACCTGCTTATATTTATCAAAGAAAATCAAAGTCTCATGGGCTTAACACCTTTGGTATAAAACATAAATGGTTAGTTTCATGAACATTGGTGAAAATATATTTAAACTAAAAAAGTACAAATTCAAGTACAAAATGAACCAATAATCGTATACATTTAATTAGATCACTGAGTTCCCAAAGAACGATTAATTAAGTGAGTGAAATCTTCTAGAGAAGCTGTACTTTATTTTAATATGTTTAATGCAGTTCTGCTTTTTTTATGAATAATTTTTTTCAGTTATTATTTTTTAAAGGTGTGGAAACCATTATCGCACTTCACTATTGTTTGAAAATGTAAAAATTTAGATAAGGGTTTAATTTTAATACATCAGTGTAAATTTACACTAACTATTAGGATATAATAACCCCTTTAATACTAAACATAACATATTTAGCTTGTTATAATAGTTTATCTGTCTTGTATTTATTAGTATATAAATATTGTACAAATAATCAATAACGGGTTTCAATCTCATTTTTCTCACTTTAAGCTTAACTCTCCTAATACTAACAACCAATTAAAAATTACCTTAAATATAAGCTTTAGAAAAAATATTTTTAATTATATAAAAATTTGTAAATTAATGCAAGTGTACCTTTTCAAACTAGCAATATGTTATAGTGTGTAATTGTTAAAAGAATAAAATTATTGGGAAGTATAATATAAACAAAAATTAGTGAAAATAACAATAACAATCTCAAGATATTATACTAAATATGACTATTAATTATTATTGTTAAAACTTAAAAGACTATTAACATAAAGATGACATAGTGGAATTTGAGTGATGTAAGAAACTAGAAAATAACTTTTTTTAAGTATAAATGATATAACTAAAATCATATATGCATATTTTATTCTTAAAATAAAAAATTTATATAAATAGAAAAATCAATTATTTAATTTTTATTTTTAAAATAATTATCATATCATTAGAATTTTTTTTCTCTTATGCATTCTCTTTAGATTTCTAACCTCATCATTTATCAAATTGATTATCGAAGACCACATTTGGACTCCTGGTAGTGAATAGAGTAAAACTGCCCAATAAGATTGTTTATTAGAATAAGTTCAATTTTGGTTATGTTTTCTTTTATCCACACATGCCTAACATGTGAGGTATTTGACCCTGGGATTTCAGGGTCCTAATGATGTGTTTATATCGTTGATCAGGAATTTGTGATGCATGTTAGGTCATCTCTATGTCTTTAGGTGTTGGAGCTCTTTTGGGTATTCACTCATCTAATAAGGTAAAGGAAGCTAGATTTAAATTTCAATAGTACCATAGGCTAGAGGATCTGGATGTTAAGGTGATGTAGTTACAACTTCTAAATTTCTCTTGTAGCTGTGTAATTTGATGAAAATTGTTTGAATCTATATCTTTTGAATGTGTTGAGATATTACATTTTGATAGTTTGATATCTAAATTTTGGTTTAGATGTTGAAAAGGTTCTTGAATGTGTTGAGTGGTGTTATGAATTGTTTGAAGTTTAAATAATAATGAAAATTGATTGCTTGAGTTTGAATTTAGGTAATCATGTTTAAAAATATGCTGGCATATGAGTTCAATGAGAGCATAATTCATAATATGAATAAGGTGGTATCATATTGATTTTGTAGGTTACATAAAGTACAAATTGAGGTATTGATTTTGGGTGAAGACTTGAAATTAAGTTAGTTATGTTACTTAAATTTTTGATATTTTTTCTCAAACAAAAAAATTTTGCTCAAGAAAAAATATAACAAAAAACTTACCTTGCTCTCAAATTCATTTTTGCTAAAGTAAAAATGGAGTAGAAATTGTCTCTTTTTTCGATTCTATTTTCTCTTAAGTGAAGGAATTTTCGCTCAAGTAAAAATAGTATTGGAAATGAAGTCTTGTCTCGGGTTTATTTTTGCCCAAGTTAATGAAAACACTTCTAATTTTTGTTTGTTTGGTTATTTTGTAATGATTTTAGTTGACTTAAAAGTGAATGTTTATTTATACATGTAAATTGAATATTGATTTACAAGAATTGTATGATGTGTGATATGAATTATGAATCATGTTGCAGTGTGATTGAGACATAATATTTTTAGGAAAGGACATACCGTGTTGAGATGTTTAGGTGGTGTATTGATTTTGGGACTTTGTGAAATAGAAGATCATGACTCTCCTAATACAGTGAAACACATAGATGAAGGTGTTCAGTTGTTAAGAATTGAAGGAGATTTCTATGTTCCTGCCGGTTGACTCGGTTGCCTTCGTACGTGCCTTTCTCTCAATCAAACACCTGAAATCACAAAGACAGAGGGCGCCCTAGAGGCCGTTTGCACTCCGACGCTCATGTCAATCTTAGGGCTAGAAAACACCAAAACTTTTAAACGTAAAGCTTTCTGTGACTGTGTGTGTTAAGCGACGTAAAATGAATAACGTACCTTACTAAGTTTGTTACTTCCCTTTATATAGCCTAGGGTTTCCATTGTTTTCGCTTCCCAAAATAGGCTTCCTGAGGGGGTGGGCCCCACGTCGTTGTTACCCACTCATAAGGCAACCTAGCGCATGGGGTTCCCTAACTGGAGTGCAACCTCTGACAGGATGACCACCTGGATGCCTCCTCGTGCACCCGATCCCTGGGGTCACCCATCCTGGGAGCGCCCTAGCTGTTCACGTGCCATACATGCAGCTCACCCCTGGAACGTGACCCTCACATGTCGTATCTTTTCCAGTGGCTCTTTACTTATGTTACGTCTGAACGCGTCATCCACACCACACGCATGGACCCTCGTGACCTATGCTTTTCCCTAACTGATAACTGGTGTGTGGTCTGGGGTCCACCTTTTATGGCCCAGTTCTACTGTTTGAGTCATCGATGTCCGATCTCTCATCGTCCTCACTATATTATCGAGGACACATCCGTACATCTTGGTGATCATAGCCCGACCACTTCCTTGGCACCTTGGTTCAAGTGCCTTGCGAGACACTGGTCCACGCCGCTCGTGGGACCCAACTTACGTTGCCCCATCATTACTAGTGGTCAACGACGCCCGAGGACTGGTTGGTACACAAGCCCCCAGTCTCGAGTTGTAACTTGTTCAGTGAAGAGACTAAGTCCATGCCGCTGACGACCTACGTGGCTCTGTGTGACAGGGCGTGAACAGTGTGTCGAAGTGACGCCTCTCTGTGCGCGTTTTAATCCGTGCAGACGTGTTTTGATCAACGGCCAGGGCTTAACGTCATTTGTGCTTCTTAGTTTACGTTAAGTATTCGAAAACACGCGCTCCCAATCACTGTTCCACTATTCTCATAAACACCTTTGATCGCTTCGTCTTCTTCCTCGAGCACTCTCGTGTTTCCCTCTACAAAGTCCAGAACTTTCATCCTGTTTCGATCAAAAGGTACGAACTTTACCTATCGATCGCCCTTATTTATCGACTTCGATGCTTGATAGCTACCTGGGACTGTTTAGATTCCTTGCATTTTAAGCTTTCCCTATTTTTTCTTCGTACCTCTGTTTTCCTGGGTTTTCTTCGAGTGCGGGGGTTTTTCTGAGTTTTTGCTGAGTTACGCCATAGTCCCTTTCTGAACCTTCGTTTCCCTCTTTTTCTTGTTTTTCTACCTTTTTTAGACATGGCTCGAACGAAAATGACATCCAACCCTCCACCCCAAGTAAATTACAAAGCCTTGTACCCCTAGGCCTCTGCGGAGCTTCTCGCCAAGACCTCTACCCTCACCTCTAGCGAGGATGTGAGGAAACACATGGACGGAGAGCTTGACTGTGTAGGGCGTGTCTTCGGGGTGTGAGAGCGACGCTTACGTTTTCGTTCGACCCTGCACTAAGGGCGAACCCGTGTGCTCCGACGAACAAACCAACGATGGAGAGCCCTACTTTTTGCTGTACCAAACCGTCTTCAAACGGATTAAGTTGCGTCTCCCTCTTACTGGCTTCGAGAGGGCATTGTTGACAAAAATCAACGTGGCCCCTGCCCAGCTGCATCCCAACAGTTGGGCCTTCGTGAGGGCCTTCTCAATTCTGTGCAATAACTTTGGGCATCCTCACTCAGTGGATGTCTTCCTCCATTTTTTCGAGGCTAAGAGTCCGGGGAAGAATCTCTGGGTGAGTTTCAATGGCGTGGCAGGGAGAGTTCTCTTCATGCTGTTCCAGCAACCGTATAAGAGCTTCAAAGGGAAGTTCTTTAGAGTGTGTTGCACCGACCACGACCACACCCTCCTGGGTGGCTTCCCACTCTACTGGGTGAGTAAGTTAGAGTTCAAGAAACCTAGGACTCTTGAGGAACTAACTCCTCATGATCGCGAGTTCTGCCAGGTCTTTGCTAGTTTGGGAGCAGTGTTCAACACTATTCAACTGATCAAGCATGAGTATGATGCGGAGGCCCTCAAGGGCTACATTGGTATCGTCTTCGCCCTGTCTTGCTTGGTTATGCCTGTTACCATACTATTATGCTTGTACATTCTGCCTCTTCATATTCGCATGTTTACCCCCGTGTTCTGGATTGCTTTCTAACCTCTTGTATTCTGAATTTTGGGCATAGGTATGGTGCCGAATGAGGAGAAACAAGCCAAGCTGGTTGACGCCTTTACTCGTCGCCAAGGGGTGTCTGGGGTTGTGGGCACCGCTGCTCCTCACGCCCTTGTCTCTGTCGTTGCTACACCCTCCCCCACTCCTTTCAACCCTATTGTCGCGGTCCCTCTTGTCGCCGCTCAAGGATCACCAGTTCCGCCTCCCCGTGAGGAAGACAAAGTGGTAGTGGAGATCGAATTTGATGAGAACTCCGCAGAGGGGCCGATCTTTTTCAAGAGGCGTAGGCCTATGACGGCGACGACCTCCCAGTCCTCCACTGTTGGTCACGCTGCATCGCTCTGAGGCCAACCGCCAAATGCTTCCTCGCCCCCTGGCCTCCTCGCGCTTGAAGGTGGTGGTGAGAGCGTCCATGCAACCCCATCCGCCCCCGAACTGCCCGTTGTCCTTCAACATGCCCTCAAAGGCTTCCAAATAGGGGTGACAGAGGACTCGGATGAGGTCGCGACAAGGGAAAGACTGGGTCTCAACTTTGGCGCTCTCTTTGCTCAATCCAACACCCTCATAACCAGGACTAAGGTGAGGGTTACGAAACAGGTGGCACTGGTAGAGGCCAAAGCTAAGGAGGAAACGATCCTGCTGGCCTGTGTGTTCACCACCTGCGAGACTGCCTTGAAGGAGGAGTTGACCAGCTTCCGCCAAACTGAAAAGGACCTCTCCAAACGGCTTCATGACAAGAGTCAAAAGGTTGTCGAGCTGGAGGCCAAGATCCTGCCCCTATGAATCTGGGCCATCGAGTTGGAAGAGGCGGCTGAGGCAACTAAGTCCAAGATGGCGAGGCTTGAAGAAAGGTCCACCAATCAAGAAGTTCAGTTGGGTCATGTAGAGGCCGAGCTCCTTCAACAAGCCGAGAAATTCAATTAAGCTGAGGGTGAGCTGACCGAGGACGATGTTGATGCATATGCCGCGGGGTTCGAGGACGCCCTTGCTCAGGTTGCCTGCGCGCACCCCGAGATGGACGCCCCACCCTTCGCAGCATCGAACCGTGTTGTAGATAGACAGATCGTTCCAAGAGATCCTCCCTCTTAGCAAGTACTTGGTTACCAAACGAACAATTTCTGTTATTCGCTTGTAACTTACTTGTTTGGATGCCTCAGACTCTTGGCTGCTGTAACTTCCTTTGTCTTGATTTGTTTGAAAATTGCTCTTCTATCTTGCTCAACTATTAACTGTTGTGCCTCGTGCCGCGATGCTTCTACTAGTGCTTTCAACGAAACTCGAGCTTTAGGTAGCGCACTTCCCCGCCCCACCCTACCGTATACTCCGTTAGGTAGGGGGTTTGCCTACTAACCTGTGCTGACCCTGCCCTTGCTGTATAAAGCCCAATGAGGTTTTAACTGTGAACTGGGTTGTTCAGCCTTGGCGTTCTCACTCGGGGGAGGGAGGTGTTCTCTGCGAACCTACCTTTCCCACTCTTGAGACTTCTAACCCATGGGACAGCTTATAACTGACATCGTCTCAGCTCGAAGGCGGAAGAGGAGCTGTTTGGTTCACTGTTTCCTTTGTTTTTGGTGTTCTCGCTCGAGAGGGAGGTGTTCTCTACGAACCTACCCTTCCCATACTCGAGGCTTCTAACCCAAGTGAACGGTGCGCAACTGACCTCATTCTCGCTCAAGGACGAGGAGGATTTAACTGGTGAACTATTTCGTTCGACATTGGCGTTCTCACTCGAGGGGGGAGGTGTTCTCTACGAACCTACCTTTCCGCTCTCGAGACCTCTAACTTTAAGGAAACAAGTTCTTAACTGACCTCAGCTTTGCTCAAGGGCGAGGAGGATTTAACTGGTTAACTATTTCGTTGGACCTTGGTGTTCTCACTCGAGGGGGGAGGTGTTCTCTATGAACCTACCTTTCCGCTCTCGAGACCTCTAACGCAAGGGAAACAAATTCTTAACTGACCTCAGCTTCGCTCAAGAGGATTTAACTGGTGAACTATTTCGTTCGACCTTGGCGTTCTCACTCGAGGGGGGAGGTGTTCTCTACGAACCTACCTTTCTGCTCTCGAGACCTCTAACGTAAGGGAAACAAGTTCTTAATTGACCTTAGCTTCGGTCAAGGGCGAGGAGGATTTAACTGGTGAACTATTTCGTTGGACCTTGGTGTTCTCACTTGAGGGGGGAGGTGTTCTCTACGAACCTACCTTTCCGCTCTCGAGACCTCTAACGCAAGGGAAACAAGTTCTTAACTGACCTCAGCTTCGCTCAAGGGCGAGGAGGATTTAACTGGTGAACTATTTCGTTCAACTTTGGCTTTCTCACTTAAGGGGGGAGGTGTTCTCTATGAACCTACCATTTCGCTCTCGAGACCTCTAACACAAAGGAAACATGTTCTTAACTACATTGTACAAAATTCGAGAAAATATTTCAATCAAAATTTATTGGGTGACCTCATTAAAAAACCCTTATAAGGGAAAAGAGCGTCCCCTAAGACAATGTACAATGTTATTGTTTAACTGAAATACACTTTGAGGTTGACAGCATCCCATGCACGAGGAATCGCGCCTCCTCCAGCGTCTCAAGCCTGTATGCTCCATTCCCAAGAGCCTCTTTCACTCTGAAAGGACTAGTCCACTTGGGGGAGAGCTTGTTGTGTAGCTGATATGGGACCGCCAGAGCCGCCTTTTCCAGCGCCTGGTATCTTACCTCAGGCCCTTGCAATACTTTGCTCACGAAGTATATAGGTTTTTGAACCTGATCCTCTTCCTGAACAAGGACTGAACTGATCGCCCAGTCAGTCACTGCAAAATACAGGCGAAACGATGTGCTTGGTTGCGGTTTGCACAGGATTATGGCTGGCTAGGTACTCCTTCAGTCTGAGGAACGCCTTTTTACACTCTTGGTAAGGGTGACCCTTGTCTCCTCCAGCTGATACGAATCTGGACAAGGCGGTCATGCGCCCTGCCAACTGTTGTACCTCCCTGACTGAACTTGGGCTTCTCATCGCCACAATTGTCGCGTGCTTTTTCGGGTTTGCTTCTATCCCACGTTCGGTGAGCAAGAAACCCAGAAACTTCCCTGCTTCCACTCCGAACACGCACTTATCGGGATTCAGCTTGGCAACCCGATCCTGTGCCGTTTGGTCGAGAGCGCTGCTAAGCTTGGAGACCTTTCCTCCAATCTCTCTTTCCCTCACATCGCTGACCGGCTTCGGTCGCCTCTCCTGGGCGATTTCTGCGTGATTGATCTCAGGTTGGGCGACCTCTTCTGAGTGCGGTGCAGCGTAGTGACCATGAATACCCCTCTCTTCGTTTTGAGGCTGTTCTCATAATACCTCTTGGTCTCCTTTTGATCTGACTTGATGGTAATCACCTTTCCTGCCAAGTCAGGTAGCTTCATCTTCATGTGTCTTGTCGATGGTACCGCCCACAACCTATTCAGCGTAGGTCTACCTAGCAGCATGTTATAAGCGAATGGGGCATTGACGACGAGGTACTTGATGTTCTCCGTACGGGACACAGTACCATCCATGAAGGTGGTCCTCAGTTATAAGTGCCCACACACCTCCACCTGGTCTCCCGCGAAACCGTACAGGCAGCCTGTATAACTCCTTAACATGTCAGGGAACAGCTGGAGCTTGTTGAAAGTCGTCCAAAACATCATGTCCGCCGAGCTTCCTTGGTCCACCAGTACACAGTGCACTTTCCTTCCAGCGGTTACTCCCTAAGCGGTGCACAAACAGTTGCGTATGGGGTGGTCGAACGCTTGGTGGAACTCACACCAGGCGTTCTTGTTAGGCCCAAGCTTCTTGTCAGTCTTGGGGGGTACCTTCAGCCTCTCCACTATGTTGGGGATAGCGATGAGGTCCATTAACTCTACTACGAAGTCGTGCCTTGGTGGCACATTCTCCCTTGCACACCCCCTGGTTTGGGCCTTTCTTGGTTTATAGGGCTGCTGCTTTGCGGGGGCCTTCTTCTCTGTCGTTGCCTCGTGCACCCTTAGGGATTGAGGTCGACCTGGTGCACGCGGGCGCATGGAAACCACGCACGTGTGCTTCTCGTTAACTTCCCCTTCCGGCGCGATATGAGCCACCGCACGACGCCTTATCTCGGTGAAAGTTTTGGGGCGGTTTCTGATGAGTGATTCACTGAAAGGCCCTAGCACAATGCCCTTTCTGAACATGTGCACCATCATCGTTTTGTCCTTGGTGTTCAACATCACCACCTGTGCTCCGAAACGATGAAGAAACTCCTTTAAGGACTCTCCCTCATATTGTCGTATGTCAAAGAGATCATAAGAGATAGGTGGGGGAGCCCGATTCGCAATGTACTATGCTCTGAGCAGCTTAGTGAGTTGTGGGAACGACGTCACGTGGCCATCAGGGAGGTGATGAACCAATCCATCGTTGTTTCCACCAGCGTGCTCATGAACAGTTTGCATCTCACCGCGTTAGAGCCCCCAACTAGCATCATCTACGTATGAAAAGATGTGAGATGGGCCTCTGGGTCCTCCATACCAGTGAAGGTAACTTTGGGCCCTACAAACGTGGCTGGTATCACGACATCCATGATATCTTGCGAGAACGGCATCGGGAACTCCCTGGGTGGCGTCACAGATTCTTGATCCTCCATCTCACGTTCCGCTGCCTAGTTTTGTAGATCCCTATGCAACTCCTCATTCGATCGGTGCAGTTCTTCATTTATTGCCCGCGACGCAGCCAAATCAGCCTGGATGCGTTCTTGATCCGTTCTTGACGCAACCACTTCTTCTTGGAGGGCCTGCATCATTTCCATAATCTGTTGCAGGGTGAGGCTTTCGCCCCCGTTTGGTGCAACAGATCCTTGCCTCGTATTTCTCATCTTCTTGATCTTTTTGGTTCTTGCTGGTGGGACAGTGCTTTAGATCGTGTCCCACGGTGGGCGCCAAATGTTTTTGCCAGTTGACTCGGTTGCCTTCGTACGTGCCTCTCTCTCGATCAAACACCTGAAATAACAAAGACAGAGGGTGCCCTAGAGGTCGTTTGCACTCCGACGCTCAAGTCAATCTTAGGGCTAGGAAACACCAAAACTCTTAAACGTAAAGCTCTGTGTAAATGTGTGTGTTAAGCGACGTAAAATGAATAGCGTACCTTACTAAGTTTGTTACTTCCCTTTATATAGCCTAGGGTTTCCACTGTTTCCGCTTCCCAAAATAGGCTTTCTGAGGGGGTGGGCCTCGCGCCGCTGTTACCCACTCTTAGGGCAACCTAGCGCGTGAGGTTCCCTAACTGGAGTGCAACCTCTGACAGGATGACCACCTGATGTCTCCTCGTGCACCTGATCTCTAGGGTCACCCGTCCTGGAAGCGCCCTAGCTGTTCACGTGCCATGCATGTAGCTCACCCTTGGAACGTGACCCTCACAGGTCGTATCTTTTCCAGTGGCTCTTTACTTGTGTTACGTCTGAACGCGTCATCCACACCACACGCATGGACCCTCGTAACCTAGGTTTCTCCCTAACTGATAATTGGTGTGTGGTCTGGGGTCCACCTTTTATGGCCCAGATCTACTGTTTGAGTCACCGATGTCCGATCTCTCATCGTCCTCACTATACTACCGAGGATACATCAGTACATCCTGGTGATCGTCGCCTGATCACGGGCCTTGCGAGACACTAGCCCACGCCGCTCGTGGGACCCAGCTTACGTGGCCCCATCATTACTAGTGGTCAACGATGCCCGAGGACTGGTCGGTACAGTGGTGTATTGATTTTGGGGCTTTGTGAAATAGATTATCATGACTCTTCTAATACAATGAAACACATAGATGAAGGTGTTCAGTTGTTAAGAGTTGAAGGAGATTTCTATGATCCATCATGTGGTGTGAAAGGAAATTGTATCACGTAGATAATAAGAAATACATATGATATAAAGATGAACTTCCTAATTTGAGTATTTGTTGTGAGGACAACTTAGTAATATGACAAGTGCACATCTCTTAGTATAATTTTAATGTATGAGTCTTCCAGAAGTATAGTCAAGTATATGTTGTTGGATGTTAGTGAATTTATGACAGGAATGGTAGATGTGATATGAGAAAAGAGAATTAAAACTTGATTGTTAAATAATATGTTATAATGTAAATTACGAGATATGAGAAAATTCTCTAATAATTATTGATTATAAAGTTATTTTGAAAATTAAAAAATAATAATAATATTAACTTAATAATATTAACTTACACTGTTTCCTTGTTTTGTGTTTGTTTATAATTATATATGAGAGTAGAGATTACAGGTGATGATGAATCTCAACACTAAAAACCTAGGAGTTAGTATAGAAAATAGAAAAAAAAATTATCTTATAATATTTTTCAAAGTTCTTATAAAAAATATTATTTTGTAATATAATATTATAAACATGTAAATTATATATATATATATATATATTATTTTATGATATAATCATTAGGTAAAGTAACTTGGATGTCAGAAATAAGGTAATACAATATAAAATAAAAAATTTATACTCGTGTAACAAAATATGAATTCTTTTACACACTTGTTTAACAAAAAATAACCTTCAATTTTCATCCATGGAAATTTGTTTTTCTTTCTATTAGATAGTCTCTAAAAATAATAAAATTATATAAACAATCTTCTTACTATTAAATATTTATCATTTTAGTTCCTCGATGTATGTCAGTATCAATTTTAAATAATTAAATTTAAGAGATTACATAGTATAATTTTTTAGGGTTGAAACATTATTTATATAACTTTTATATAGTAAGGACCACGGCACCTCTTAGTAGACAATATTATCCTTTAAAATAAAATTGATGGTTTATTACATCGTTTAAAGGAGAGAAACAATTTTTATTCAAACTCGTTTATATTTTAATAATAATTTTAGTGTATACCGCATTGGTTAAGTTTTATTTTCGAACGAATATTGGGATCTAGAGAATGATTGCTTTGCTCCTCCACTTGGTCGGTCGTTTCATCATTTTGTTTTCTGCTTCTCCTTCCTTATCTCGGTCGTCTGGTAGCACATGCTCGGATGGTACTTGCAGAAGGCACTCCAACGATCAAGTTAGTAAGGGTGTCGACACTCGGTTGTTAGAGTACTTAAGATAATGACGTATCTGATTCTTGGAATATGCGCTATTTATATCACCTTAATGGGCCTTTGTTGGTGGGTCGGATTAGGAGGTTGGTTCGTGTTTAGGGTTGCATTAAACAACCCTTAATTATGAGTTAGCCCTGCTGACTTGGTCAACCCATAATTCATCGTCATGGGTCAGTCGGCCACGTGTTATCACGCGGTCTTTCTTATCGTGGGTGAGCGTTCAGATGGTTTAGGGCTTCTGACCAACTCACGGTATCGTCCGGTTATACAGGTACACTTGCCTCCCAGGCTCGAGGGTTGATGAAGCCGAAGAGTCTAAGAATTGAGTGGCGTTCGGTGACGTAATGATGGGTGACGTGATGGAAAGCGGCACCTGAGCGGGTGACATGACGTGCATTTATGAGGGGGGTTTTGGGCGCCAAATGACGTGGGCCGTTGGATCAAGTAGATGCTACGGTTGAGGATGTTGCGACGTTTCGACTTCCGAGACTCCCTCAAGCTATAAATAGGGGCTCTCAACAGTAGCATCTTACGCTTCCTTCCTTGAATCTTGCTCCGAGTCCCGAACGACTTTCATCCATTTGTGATGCTTTTGTCGTCCTTCCAAGTTTAGTGATGTCTTCCCTATCTCGTCCCACTTCTTCTTCTTCGGTCGCTCCATCTCCTCTACCCGAACCCCCTTCGTGTTCGTCATCTTCGTCTTCCTCGTCTGCTTCCTCCTCTACCCAAATCCTCTCGGTCGGGGCAATTCAAACTATTGTCCCTGAAGGGGAAGAAGTGAGGGGTGATGACCCGGGTAGTGCGTCTGACTGGTCAAGCACCTCCGAGCAGTCGTGCCCTTATGAGGGCCCTAGCTGGATTGATCCCAAAGTATTTGGGATCACATCTGTCTTTCTGACAGACGTCTCTGTCTCCGATTGTTTTAGGAGGGTTCCCGTTTTGGAGGCCTCTGCCAAGGAATCTCTCCTATCTTTCGGTCCTTGTTCGTTCACTGACCGTGTGTACAGGGAACGGTCATCCACCGAACCCCCTTTCTTCTTCATGTACACCTGCTTTTTTTCCGATTTACATGTGTCGCTTCCTTTAGGCACGTTCTCGGTGGGCGTCCTTCAGGCACTCAAGGTTGCTTCGAGTCAATTGCACCCGAACACATGGGCGTCCATGCAGGCCTTCCACCTGATATGTCAAATTTTTGGTGTGCGCCCTTCTTTTTCTTGTTTTTTGCATTTCTACACATCTCACCCGTCTGACCCTGTTAGTTGGAATTTGCTAGTCAGTCGGTCGGGCAATGTTTTGTTTAAAGCCTTCACGGCCTCGTACAAAAACTTTAAAGAAAGATTCTTTAAAGTGTTCGTTGAGCCCGCGGGTATGCCGCACTTTTTTATGTCGTCGGTTAGCCTAGGTTTTCTATGTCTTCGACTGGAAAGCCTACAAAGAATAAGGATTGGCCTCGTCCGGTCAATCCGAGTGCTGGTGAGCAGGAGATCTTCACTCTTTTTGACAGCCTTCCTACAAAACTCCCCGCGCGGTCATTGATGGCTTTGTACACCGAGTCTGATCGAGAGGCGGCTTTTGAGGGTATGTTAACATCTTAGACTTTCGGTTGTTCGTCAAAATTTTAACTAATGCTTTGTGTTTTTCGTTGCACCGATCGTGAAAAGAGAAGTCCCCCAGGTGGTCGGTATGTTGAAGGCTTTTAAGGACCGCGTCAAGGAGAAAAAGAGTCGTTCGGGTCCCGAGGCTGTACAAATAGAGGCCCGAGTAGGGCCTTCCCAAAGAAATCCAAAAAAGAGAGCACGAGACGGTGGGAACACCGCACGGACATACCGCTCTCTCGGCGAGATGCCCGTCCCCCCTCCAAGCCGAGCCACCATCAACCTTGACTCCACACCGACTGGGGAAGAGGATCGGTCCATCCCAACAGCGGTCGCCATGCCGGTGGGGGCCGTCCAGCAGTCACCCCTCTTGGTGTTAAGGGGTGACTTGTGTTTTTCTTTGGGGGGGGGGGGGTAAGTGTGAATCTGCCCCCCAGTACTGAAGAAGTAATTTGGGCGGTGCCCAAGGACGACCTGCTCGAAGATGGCATAAAAATGGTTTGTCGAGGTTTGGTGTTTACCCGCCTTGGAGCATGTGCCCGCGGTCGACACATGGAGGAGATTTCTCGTTTGGAGCATGAGCTCTTCGAGGCGTCGAGCAGCATGAAGAAAGTTGTTGATGCTAACACAGCCTATGAGAAGAAGTTGTGCGATCAGGCTGCTGTGCAGGAGCTGGACGTGGCTCGGATAGCCGAGTTGGAGCGGCTTGAGGCCGATAGGGCAGCTGAGAATGCCCGGATGAAGAATGACGTCCAGAAATTGCAGACCGCCATTGAGCGAGGGTGCTGAAGACCGTAGCTTAGGTTTTTAGTTTTTGTTTCCCTCAGTCGGGATGCGGCCGCTCATTTTGTTCCCTTGAGGCCAGGGTGTGGCCTCCTCCTTGGTTTAATATCAATGCAATTAGTTGTTTCTAAAAATATATTCAAGTTATCCTTATCGGTCGGTGTCGCGATGTGAATTGAATAACTAAAACTGGATCAAACAATGACTTTTGCGTAAGTTATTCTTATCGGTCGGTGTGGCGATGTGAATCGAATAGTCGCTCGGTTGATGACATCTAATAAGATGACGAGTGTTTTGACGAGTTGACTTGTGCAATCGGTGTGGCGTTTAGCGTTATCGGGATTGACTGATGTGCTTGTGTGATAATCGGGAGGGTATGCCTTTTGAGGCTTTATCCTGACCGAACCGTGTAGATGAAGTGTCGAAAGGGTATGTTTATTAAGGCTTCATCCAGGCCGACACTTGCGTTTTGGGTAGCGGGAGGGTATGTCGGTTAAGGCTTCATCCTTGTCGAATCGTGTGGTTGGAGTGCCAGAGGGTATGTCGGTTAAGGTTTCATCCTAGCCGACACTTGCGTTTAGGTATCAGGAAGGTATGTCGGTGAGGGCTTCATCATGGTCGAACCGTGTGGTTGGAGTGTCAGGGGGGTATGCCGGTTAAGGCTTCATCTTGGCCGACACTTGTGTTTAGGTGTCGGGAGGGTATGCCGGTTAGGGCTTCATCCTGGCTGAATCGTGTCTTTTAGGTTGATTTTACAATTTGCATATTGCTTGATAGAAATGCCTCGTTAAAACCTCTCTGAATGAAGTGCGTTGCCGGGCGAGGAAAGAGTGTGTAGATTTTATTCATCATTCAACTAAAATAAAATTTAAGGTGTGTGGCATTCCACGTCCTCGGTACAACCTTGCCTGATAGCCACTCTAGGTGGTAAGCCCCCCCTTCCCCTACTTCACGGATTCGGAATGGACCTTCCCAATTTGATGAGAACTTGTCGTTCGTCTTCCTGGCATTGCTGCGCATCCTCCAGAAAAGGTCTCCTTTGTGAAAGCTTCTCGGCCGAACCTTCGTGTTGTACCTTCTTGCCACCAGCAGTTTGCACGCGGCCTCACGAATTTTGCTCTTGTCACGAAGTTCGTTGATGAGGTCAAGCCCGACTGCCAAGCTTTCTTGATTTAGATAAATCAAAGAGTTGTCGTCTGATGGACAGCTCACCCACTTCTACTGGGATCATAGCTTTGGTGTCATATGTGAGGCTATACAGCGTCTCTTGTGTCGTCGTCTGAGGTGTGCAACGATACGCCCACAAGACTTCTAACAGTTCCCCGTCCATCTTCCCTACGCTATGCCAAGTCTCTTCTTCAACTCGTTTAAGAGGACTTTGTTAGCGCATTTGGCTTGACCGTTCGTCTGAGGATGTTCGACCGAGCTGGTCACAAATTTGATGCCAAGATCATCGTAAAAAGTCTAAAGCCCTCAATCGATGAACTGTCGTCCGTTGTCAGATATGATCGTGTGCGACACTCCAAACCAACACACGATGTTCTTCCAAACAAAACTCTGGACAGTTTTGGCCGATATAGAAGCGAGAGGCTCAGGCTCTATCCACTCCGTGAAGTACCCCACTACGACCAATAGGTGTTTCGTCTGACCTTTGTCGGATGAGAAAGGGTCGATGATGTCCATCCCCCGTATGGCAAACGGCCAGGGCGACGTCATGTTGTGGAGCTCCTCTGGCTTCGAATGATACAGGGGACCACACTCTTGGCACTTCGAGCAGCCTTCACGTACTCTGCACAATCTCCCTGAACGGTCAGCCAATAGTACCCTACTCAAATGACCTTGGCCGCCATCATTCATGCTCCATAGTGGTTGCCACACGCTCCGTCGTGAATCTCTTGTAGCACGTATTGTGCCTGCTCTTTGGTGATGCATTTTAGGAGCGGCGTTGAATAGCCTCTCTGATACAGATCCTGACCGATCATCATGTATCGGGCACACTACAATCCGACTGCTTTCTCATCTCCCGACTTGCACGTTCCATGCTCTAAGTATTAGATGATTGGACCCATCCAAGTATCGGTTTCTGTAATGGCCAAACATTCGGCATCACCCACGCTCGGTTGCTTCAGATGAATCTGAACGAAAGATCGATGGTGGCTTTGTTTCTTTGTGGATGCGAGGCGAGATAATGTGTCTGCCTGTTCGTTGTCCTGTCGGGCGTATGTGTTCGATAGTGACTTTATCGAATTTGGCAATTGAATTGCCGACCATATGGTAGTATCTCTAGAGGAGGGGCTCCTTTACTTCGAATTCACCTTTGATCTGCCTGACAACGAGTTGGAAGTCACTTTTGCATATCACCTCGCGAGCTCCGAGGTCTTGGGCAAGGTTTAGGCTGACCAAGATGGCTTCGTACTCGGCCTGATTATTTATCGTCTTGAAGGCGAACTACAATGCTTTTTCGATCAAAAGGTCACCTGGTCCTTCCAGAATGACCCCAGCGCCATAGACAGTCTTATTGGATGATCCATCAACGTACAACGTCCACTCGGTCGAGACGTCTTGTTGTGGCGTTAACTCTATCGAGAAGTCTGCCAAGCACTGGGACTTGATGGCGCCTCTCGATTCGTATCGGATGTCAAACTCTGATAGCTCGACTGACCACCCTATCATTCGTCCTGCAAGATCGGGATTAGACAATATTTCATATATAGGGTAGTTGGTTTTTACCGTTATGGCATGGTTTTGAAAGTATGGTCGCGTCCGCCTTGCGGTCAGAACCAATGCTAGTGCCAGTTTCTCTATCATTTGGTACCTTGTCTCGGCCGCGTGGAGCGTGTGACTCACAAAGTACACTGGTCGTTCTTCTTTGTTGACCTCTTGTACCAAGGTCACGCTGACCGCTTCTTCCAATACTTCCAGGTACACCTCGATCGGCTGATCCTACCATGGCTTTTGAATGATGGCCGGTGACGAAAGAAATTCCTTTAGCTGGTTGAAAATGTCTTAATAGGTTTCGTTCCAACTAAACTTTGTTGTTTTTCGAAGCATATGTGCCATCGTTCTGATTTGCTCGGCAAGCCAAGGAACAAATCTGGATAGTGTTGTTAATTGGCAGAGCAGTTGCTGCACCTCTTTCAAATTTTTTGGGCTTCTCATCTCAGTTATTGCTTTGCACTTATCAGGGTTGGCCTCGATTCCCCGATGGGTTAGCATAAAACCTAGGAACTTGCCCCCCTCAACCCCGGACTCACACTTCTCGGGGTTGAGGCGCATGGTGGTCCTTCTCAAAGCGTTAAAGACTTCTTGCAGGTCTTTGATGTGCTGGTCACACGAGTCATACTTGACAACTATGTCTTCCACGTAGACCTCCACGCTCTTGCCGATCATCCCTTTGAAGATTGTATCCATCAGTCGCTGGTACGTCGCTCCTGCATTCTTTAGGCCGAACGACATTACTTCATAGAAGTAATTTGCACCATCGGTCGTGAAGGTCGTCTTCTCCTTGTCCCTGGGGTGCATGCTTATCTGGTTGTAACCAGAGTAAGTGTCCAGGAAGCTTAATACTTTGTGTCTGGCTGCCCCATCAACCAGCTGGTTGATGTTGGGTAGGGGATAGGAGTCCTTCGAGCATGCTTTGTTCAGGTCCTTGTAGTCAACACACATCCGCCACTTGCCGTTGGACTTGGTGACCATGACCACATTGGCCAACCAAGTGGTATATCGAGCCTCTCGGATGAACCCGGTTGTTAGAAGCTTCTTAGCTTCCGCTCGGGCCACGAGCCTATTCTCTTCTCTGTGATTTCTCTTTTTTTGCGCGACCAGGTGCACTTCTTTGTACATCGATAGCCTATGGGTGGTTGACACCTGGTACCTCGGCGGCTATCCAAGTGAAAAGATCGACGTTCTTCTTCAAAGCTTGGTTTATGAGTTCGGCATCAACAGCTGCCATTGTCGTGCCGATACTCATATAATGTTCTTTGTCGATAAGCGGGACATGACGCAACTCGTCCTTGGCTTTGAGCCTCGGTTCCACCTCTCGAGGGTCGAGGTCAATCATGGCGACCGCGTGCTCTACTAGCCGTCCTCCTCTTCGGGGGGACCTCCTTCGTCCAGGCATCTTACGCCTAGGTGACCGACTACCTAACGCCTTCTGACAAGTGGGTTCCACTCTTAGGCTCTCTGCGTAGCATTCCCTTGCGACCTTCTGGTCCACATGGATCGTCAAGATATCTCCCGACAGAGATGGGAACTTCATCGCGAGATGTGGGGTGGACACGATCGCTCCAAGCTTGTTGAGAGACGATCGCCCGAGCAGAATATTGTATGAGGTATTGGCGTCAATAACCAAATACCTAATCTTCAGGGTTTTGCTCGCCTTTTTCAGGCCGAAGGTGGTGTATAGCTCGATATACCCCTTCGTGCCCACTCGCTCTCCCAAGAAGTTGACCATGTGATCATCGTAGGGTGTCATTTCTTCTATTGGTATCCTCATGGCCTTAACGGTCTTCCAATAGAGGATGTCGACCGAACTCCCCTGGTCCATAAGGGTCTTCATGATGGTGAAGTTGTCAATGTCGACCGATATCACCATCGGGTCGTCTTGAGAGAGGTCAACACCCTTGAAGTCTTCTTCGGTGAACGTAATAGGAGGCATCCTTGGTCGGATGGCAACATAATTGACCTGGTATATACATGTTTATGGTATACGCATCCGTGTGCTCGTTTAGGTCGGTCGTCCCATCGTAATGATCCTTGTTGAACCCTTTCCACTTGTCCAGCAGGGGAGCTTCCATGACAAAGTCAGTGAAAGGGTGGCGACAACCAGTGATAGCAGTTCTGGTCGTGTTCAGCAACTTGTTGGGGTGGTATTCACCACCCATTTCCAAGGTAAGGACCAGTGGTGGCAAAAGACATACCGACCTGGTTGGTCGGATCTACAGACAGTCCTCCATCCACAAGCTTCTTCATCTTCTGATTCTCCTTCCCGAGGCTCCTAATCTCGTCCTCGTTCCTTTTGGTGGTCTCCTCGTGCGTCCTCTTCATTTCAGCCAACTCCTTCTGCAAAGTCATCAACATTGTCGCCTGATCTGTTTCCGACATCCTTTCGCTTGTCATACTTCGGGTTGATACCATCTACTAACGTTTCTTCACGCCGACTCTCTTGGGCCCCACGGTGGGCGCCAATTGTTCTCGAACGGATGTTGGGGCCCAAAGAACGATTGCTTTGCTCCTCCACTCGGTCGGTCGTTCCAGCACTCTGCTTTCTGCTTCTTCTTCTCCTTCCTCCTCTCGGTCGTTTGGTAGCATAGGCTTGGCTGGTACCTGCAGAAGGCACTTCGACGATCAAGTCAGTAAGGGTGTTGGCACTCGGTTGTCAGAATACTGTAGATAATGACGTACCTGATTCTTGGAATCTGCGCTATTTATATTACCTTAATGAGCCTTCGTTGGTGGGTCGGATTAGGAGGTTGGTTCGTGTTTAGGGTTGCACTAAACAGTCCTTAATTATGAGTTAGTCCTGCTGACTTGGTTAACCCATGATTCGTCGTCATGGGTCGGTCGGCCACGTGTTATCATGCGGTTTTTCTTATCATGGGTGAGCGTTTTGATGGTTAGGGTTTCTTACCAACTCACGGTATCGTCCGACTATACCAATACAAGTTTGTTTCAAATTTAATTTGTGTGCCTAAGTTTGGGTGTTATTACATCAAGTAATATTTGTAAAAATAAATATAATAAATAGTTTCTGATATTTTAAATTTGGGTTTAGGTAGTTTCTTCTGTCAAATTTAAATATTATTATTTTGGTATTTGTAGTCTAAATAATTTAAACTTTAAGAGTTTTTGTTTGGAATTATATTTTTTGTGTAATAGGTTTGTAAAGATAGTTGTTATATGTGATATGGATTTGAAGTAGGAATAAGTATGAAAACGATAAAAGAAAGTGAGAATATCTAAAATGTGAAGTTGATTTGGTGAATTAAAATAGAAAAAAAGAATGAGTGACTTTTTCCTCCAGAAAAAGGTGTACCTGAGAGGTGACTTTATCATATGGACACAGAATTTTCATGATACCCTAACAACCATACCATGTATGTACCACGTGGTCAAGTCAATATACTACTAACTATAAGGTCACTCCAATAATATTATATAAATTAAGTTTATTCTTTTTTAATATAATATTCTAGATATATTAAAATATTTAACATAAAATATGATGAGTTTTTTACTCAAATAATTAAACAGAGTAGTTTTTAAAGTCTAGCACAATTCTCAGCATTATAAAACTTTATGGTGTAACAATTAGTAAGATTTATTTTTATTTTTATTTGTTGGGTTAATTAATTTCAACACTTAACTATATACGAAAATATTTCAGATATTTTTCTAACTACCCAGCAACACTAAAAAATGGCTTAAAAAATAGGATATTTTTCAAGCATTATATATATAAGACTAGACCATTGACTTTCCACATTGCAATGTTCTTGATTGGCGTACAATTAGGGTATGGAAAAATAATGTTACAAGAAAAATGAAGACAAATTGAAATTAGGATGTTTTGGATATATATTACTATATATATAATTACAAATTGGAAACATGTGAATCTAGTTAGGATAAGAATTCACATTTTTAAATTTATAATATGTAATCTAGATGACCAAGATCACCAGCATATCATAAACATTTTTAAAAAATTAGGCTCTCAAGGATTGTAGATGATCGAAATTAATGACTGGTCAAGATTATATTGAGGTTGAGACTACATCGTAAACCTAAAATACCAATAGGTCTAAATAGTGATTAAAGTTCAATTAATATTCTAATTAGTTCATATTGTTAAGATTAAATAAGGTTAATCTAAAGAACTCTGATAATATAATATTCCATATGAATTGTGTTCTTGTTCACCTTTAGTGAATGTTACTAGATACACTTTTTCAACCTATTTTCTGCTCTAATTTTAAATACTAATTTATACTAGATAATCTTTTTCAAGTAATTAAACATCTTATATGTTATATGTGATAAGATTCAAGATTCCAAGAGCAAAATTAAAGGAGAAGACATCTTCCTACTCCATACAAAAACAACATACATGCAATTTGTTATGCATACACATGAAGTATTCATGTAGGCATACAAGAAATATTGATGAAAGCAGGAGGGAGAGAAGTTTTGAAGGCATTATCTTTTTTTCTGAATCTCAGAAAATGCAGAGAAAAAATGTATAGATAGATAGAGAGATTGGAAGGTGAATAAACTTACATTATCTTTGTGAGAAAGTCCTAAGTTAAGCAAAGCAGAAGCAAGTTTGAGGCATCTCTGATGGGTTTGTCTCCATGAAAATCTGACATTATCATTGAAGATGATAGAGATGTTGTCACCATAGACAGTGGAAGCTTGTTCCAAGAAACTGATAGGTGACAATGGCATGGTCTTTCTGGAGCACTCAACCAACTCTTCTTCACTCATCGTGTAAAATGATTCTAAAATTATTTCTCAGTGCATCATATTTTTTATACCATCTCATTTCTATATGAATTGTGTTTTTGGTTTTCCTAGTCAGACTCATTTTGCAAAAAAATCATTTTTTTATTATTACTTTAAATGGTTGTTCAGAAAAGAAATGTTTTTTTTATAAATAAACTAAATTAATTGGATCTAACGTGTCAAATTGGGTGTGACCGTTCCAGAAGAAGACGCAAGTTTTATTAATGGAGTATTCATGCATCATCACACTAATTCATCTTCACCAGTAACTAACTTATCGTCTTCTTAATTTTAATTTTTACCTAATTGCTATCTGACGTATATGGGCACATACGTATTAGAGGGAATAATCCCAGTTCATCAAAAAGGTTCTTTGAATTAAATATACAAAAAAAAAGGTATCTTATATGGTTTCATTAGTTTTATAATGTAATATTAAACTCAAACAGGTTTACTGAACTCGATTTAGATTATTATTTGGTTTAACTAATTAGATTCCTTAATGCTGATAAAAAAAAAAAAAAAATTAGATTCCTTAATTTCTTCAACATTTGACTTTTAAACTATGTTTTACGATTTAGATTAATAATTTGCATTAATTATTTAGATTCTTGAATTTCTTAAACATCTTACATTTGACTTTTAAAATAATTTTTAACCTTATTATTAATAAAAATAACTTTACACCATACAAAATTTAGAAATGACATACTTGGAATACAACCCATTGTCAATTAAAAATAAAATTTAATGGATATTATACTTATTAAGGAGAGAAAAAATAATAATAGGATACTTGTTAGAGAGAAAATAAAATAATTTATTTTCTGTATAACTATATATTAATAAATTATTTATTTTAGTGTAAATGTATATACATTTTTTTAGTTTACTCTTATCTTAACGTTTGTATTTTAATAAATATCAACGTAGATTCCTAGTACTCGTAAATGTATAAATTTCATGGCTATTTGTTTACAACATGGCCATATAACATTAACTTCCCCTTTTCTGTAATTATTTTAATGAGAACTTTTAAAATGTGTGTTTTAATAAGAAAATTTAATAAGTTTTAAAAAAAATACGATTTGAAATATTTTATAACAAAATATGTTATTTGGATAAAACATTTCAAAAATACATTGAAAAATTAGGATTTTATGAGAATAATTTTAAAATTTGAGAATTTTAAATATCAAATAAAAAAGTAAAATTTTAAAATTTTCCGTATTCTTAAATTTGTTTATTTTTTTTTTCTATTATTTCCTTAACTTTATTTTTGTGTCAAGATGTTATTGACCTCATTAAGATTGGAATATTATTAGAAAAATTATTTTTGTTTATGTTAACTAGAGTGGTTGCTTAAGAGTTTTTCTTTTTAATATGTGAGCTTATTTTTTTATTTACATTTGTTCTAATTTATTGTTTTTTTAATGTTTTTTTTTTTGTAACCAATAATGTTGTAAAAGTAATTTAAATAAATTTAAATAATTATAGTCAACATTTGCAAAAAAAAATAATGTTAGCGAATCTAAATTAAATGTCAATTAAAAAATATTGACGGACATACCAAAAAGTAGCATCAACAAAGATTGATTAATAAAGATTAACAATATTATTTATATTTTTAAATTATTAATATTTATTTAATATTTGAAATCAAATTTATATTTTGTGATTAGTGAAATACTTTATTCAAAATAATAAAATTAAAATTTAATAATTTTTTTATCTCAACAAAATGATTAAAAAAAATTGGAAAGGGATTTAAATTTAATTTGTTTTGAATATCATAGATATGTTGATTGAAATACTTTCTTATTAAACAGTGATATATAATTTAAGAAACAGAAAATGCATTAATTAAAACAATTTAGCATTGATTATATGATATATTCCCTATCATAACAGGTCATCACCCAAATTATTTATTACTTAGTTCTACTGAAAATATGGATATCAGTTCGCTAATATAAAATTATTATTGTTATTTGTTTAAAGTATGTGTTAACATTTTTCAAGTAAAATTTAATAACGTTGGATCTAACTATTCATCAGAACTAGACCAAATTGTTATTAATTAGATTAATATAATTTAAATCATCTAAAAATTTGAAAATTTTAAATAAATTAAAGACACTAAAAAAATTATTATCTGCTTATAAATTCGATCTAAACCTCCCATTGCAGGTGAACATAGTTTCAACAACCCAAAATTTATCACACTACAAGAAGAAATATGGAATAACTATGGAATAAAAATCAATTTTAAAAACAAAAAATAATTAATTATTATATTAATTAAATTATAAATTATTTTAATAACTAAAGTTATTGATAAATAATTTATAAATTAATATTTAATTAGTTATCAAACTATCAAATTTAAAATGTAAATAATTGGTAGTTAAAATCTTGTTAGTTAATTAAATACCAATTTAAAAATTAATTATTAATAATAAAAATTAATTTAGAAACTAATAATTTTTTTAATTTTTAAAATAATTTCTAAATATATATTATTTTTAAAATTGATTTTTATTTAATAATTTTTTTTAATGTCACTCCAAAATTATTAATATAGTTTAAGAGTAAAAAAACAGTTTATATACAATTTTTCTTCTATCAAAACAATTTTAAAAGATAAAATTATAATAAAACATCAACTTTTAAAATAAATAAAAATTTAAATACGATGATATTGAGTAGCTCACTTCAAGTCAAAACAATTTTAAAAAATAAAATTATAATAAAACATCAACTTTCAAAATAAATAACCATTCAAATACGATTGACTTATCTCCAAGTAAAAAAAAAAAGCTGAATGTTTTTGTTTCTTATTATTACGTGAAAAATCACGTGTGCACCACGGTGCCAAACAAACACGCTTTAAGGCGCAGAATGAGAATGCAAAACGCGAATTAGATCTTCGTTTCGGTGTGTGAACACTGGGAAGTGGCAGTGGCTAGCGTGTTGTGTAGGATAAGTTATAAGAAGTTCATTGAGGTCAATGGGTAACTAGAATCACAAAATTAATGTTGAAAAAACTGTTCAGAAAAATACTTATTATAAAATTTCATTTTCGTATTTATCGGTATATTTTTTACTGTTAATTAAATAAAACATTAAGAACTACTTAATTTTAAAATAATCATTATAAAAAAAACAATTAAATTATAGTTATGAAGAATAACTTTTTCACGTGAAACCTTTTGCTTCCACCGTTCCCTTCTCTGCCATCTTTAAATTCCTTTATCAGTCACTTTAATCTTTTGTGTCACCACAATCCAACTTTCTTTCCTTTCTAAGGAAATACCTTTTCACACCATTATTCAAAAAATAAATCTACCCTATAACTATTTTTCCAAATAAAATTTTATATTATAATTAAATAATAATTTCTTTAAATATAAAATAAATGTAAATTACATTTATGAGTACTATGCCTGCTTTTTAAACTTTTTTGTCTTGCATGTTTTTTTTTCCCTTTTGTGTGTTGCAACCATAGGCACACAGGTGTTGCACATGTCAAATGACACCGATTTAGCATTGCTTGCCTCAACACTAAGGTTTTTTTCTTCCCGGACCTTCATAATTTTTAAAGATAAAAAAGTGATTTTTATATTATTTGTTCAGAAAATCTTTTATAACAAGCTTTATCAACACATGATTTCTATACCATGATTTTTAGAAGAATTCTCAAACATGATTTTTAGAAGAGACTTTTCGAAATAAATTTTTCTGAACACATAAAATACATTTTGCAATGAAATTTGTAGAACAAAATTTGTAGAACATATGCGATACATTTTGAAAAGGACTTTCTAAAACGAATTTTCTTGAACAAGTTTTTTAGAATAAAATTTTCAAACACAAACTCTTCAAAACGTAAATAATAATTTTTGTAACAAGTTTTTCAAACATATAAAATGAATTCTGAAAAAAGTTTTTGAAATAAAATTTCTAAAACAACTTTTTCAAAACGTAAATGATAACTTCTAGAACAAGTTTTTTTTTTTTTTTTCTGTTTTTCTTTCTCTCCAGAAGTGCAACACCATATGGATAATGAAGTTGTAGGTGGCGAAAGAAGTGGCAGCGATGGAGGAAATGAAAGCAGAATGGTGCACAATGAAAAATATTTTAATTTTTTTGTCTTAATTGTGTAGTTATTAATTATTAAAGTGCTGAGAGCAAATTTGATTTGTAATTTGCACTGCCTAATGAAATTGTACCTTGGTAATCCCTTTTGGACATCTTTATTTTCTGTTTGTTTTTTATGATAAAGAGTACCTCAATCTTTTATGAAAAGGGCAAGAGAAACAATTCGGGCTAAAAAATGATTTTTTATATGGATTAAAATTTGGCAATTGTTTCCTGCATTCAATGATTTTTTACCTGCATCCAATCAGCTCTCAAATTTCTAAAATTGTCTTGAAATTGAAAATTCAGAACTAAAAAATACATTAAAAAAATCCAAAATATATATAAGAAAATTATATAAGATGGTAAGAAAAATGGAGATGTCTTTATTCTCTTGCGTGTATTTACATCACTCCGTGTATAGGAAAAATATATACAAGTGTATGGTGTTGAAGATGGGAAGCTTTGATGTGCCAAATCCAAGTGAAGCCTGAAGCTGGGTGATGTTTTAGGTTTAGGTTTTGGTTTGGGGTTTAGAATCTTTGTAAGATCAGTTTTGAATCTCAGACAAAGCTCATTTCAATCAGTTTTAGAGATTAAAGTGTTTTTCCATGCAAAGGGAAAAACAACCAATTAAAATGTCGAGATAATTGGTTGTTTGTAACTTAGCTGGCAAAGAAGGTTTTAAAACTGTTTTATAACTGACAAGAGCATTCAACGGTTAATTTGTGGTTTTAACTGATTAAATGTGTGTGCTTGTAACAGTTTTTTGAAAATCTATTTTTAACTGATTTGCTCCAACGTTAGCATTTCAAGTATTATAAATATGTGTTTGGTTCAAACGTTTAAAAGAATTGATGAAAGTGATTAAGATTGATGAAACAAAAATCTTTTGATACTCTGAGTTGAGACTGATTTGAGAGATTACCAAAACTGTTTGTGAAAAGGTTTCAACCAAGTTGTTTAGCAAGATTGCCTCGTGCTTTGTTGTCTTTGAAAGAACTGATCAATAGGGTGTTGGTGTTGTGTGTCTTACCAGGTGTTTTCTAATCCTGTTCAAGTTCTTGTAATTGTTCATGTAACTTTTTAGTATAACTGTGTAAAATCCTGTAAAGTCAGTGGGATTCTGGCTTGAGGTGGTTGTTGTGTGCAAGAAGGGTGAGTAGGCTTTCTAGAATTCAAAGTCACCTTCTTGTGTGTGGTGTTTGTGTAATCTGTGATTGATTGCATAGTGAAAACTCAGTAGTTTGACTGAGGACTGGATGTAGCTCTGTGATTGAATGAACCAGTATAATCTCTGTGTGTAATTCTCTCTATCTCATCTCTTATTAAATTGTTTGTATTTTCCGCTGTCATAAACAACCGGTTAAATCGTAACTTTAACCGATTAAATTTCTGATTCCAGTTTTTGTTTGGCTATTGAATTGGTTTTCTGAACTGCTTCCGTGTGTTGTTTGTTAAAGCTTCATTCTAAGCAAAGTATTTGCGAAAATAGTTTGAAAACAATTCACCCCCCCCCCCC